>Ga0315904_10000090_pt1 | contig 142245 bp, 122 predicted proteins | sample LakEriMetagenome_6_FD_203529 | JGI IMG/M metagenome (GOLD analysis project Ga0315904, IMG submission 203529) | Freshwater fungal communities from buoy surface, Lake Erie, Ohio, United States - Buoy 12 MA120 | ecosystem: Environmental > Aquatic > Freshwater > Lake | place: USA: Lake Erie, Ohio...
GGTAGGCGGTGGGGAACAGCAGCAGACCGGACCAGCCAACGAAAACGAAGCGGTCGCGCTTGAGCCAGTCATCGAGGACGTCGAACCATCCCCGCTGCGGCAGGCGCCCTACAGCGATCGTCATGAGAGAACGGGTTGTGAGCGGGTTCGGGAACCCGCGTGGCTGTGGGATACCGCGCGATGGTAACAACGCTCCACGGGGGTCCGCGTCGCCCTGACATGGGCTGCAATCCCCTGGTCTGTTCGCCGGCCGGATGCCCGCCGCGCTGACGTCAGGGAGCGTTGGCCATGGCTTGGCGCGGGACCACGGCCGGTGCGGCTCCCGGGCAGGATGGCCATTCCCTGCCCCCTGAGCCCTCCCATGGCCACCAGCGGAGCTCCCACCCGCGAGCCCTCCTCCCCATCGCCCGGCCCGGATGATCGCCAGGTGCTGGAGCAGCCCGTCCTCGGCTCCCGCCGCCTCTCCAACATCCTTGTGGCCTCGGCCGTCAGCATCGGCGGCATCGGCTTTCTGCTGACCAGTGCCTCCAGCCGTCTGGGGGTCAACCTGCTGCCCGTCGGCGAGGCCGCCGAGCTTGACTGGGTTCCCCAGGGGCTGGTGATGGGCCTCTACGGCACGGCCGCAGTGCTGCTGGCTACCTATCTGTGGGCCGTGATCATCATCGATGTCGGCTCCGGCACCAACCGGTTCGACCGCGGCAGCGGTCAGGCCCGGATCAGCCGGCGCGGTTTCCGCCGCCGCATCGATGTTGATATCCCCCTGCGCGATATCCAGGCGGTGAAGGTGGAGGTCCGCGACGGCATCAGCCCCGTTCGTCGACTGGCCCTGCGCATTCAGGGCCGGCGCGATCTGCCCCTCACCCGGGTCGGGGAACCCCTGCCCCTCACCGAGCTCGAAGGCGCCGGGGCGGGCCTGGCTCGCTTCCTTGGCGTTCCCCTGGAGGGCCTGTGATGACCCGTTCCTCTGCGCCCCTGTCTCGCCTCGGCCTGCGGCTCCTGCTGGCCGGCCTGCTCCTGCTGGTGCCCCTGGGCCTGGGGGCCTGCGCCTCCGATCAGAGCCGCAAACCCCTGGGTTGCGCCACCGCCGCCTCCCCCTGCCTCAGCGGCAGCGCCGTCGTCGAACTGGAGACCAGCCGCGGGGTCGTCCAGATGACGCTCGATGGCGCGGCCGCTCCGCTGACCGCCGGCAATTTCGTCGACCTGGTCAATCGTGGCGTCTACAACGGCACGGTCTTCCACCGGGTGGTGCGCGAGCCGGTGCCCTTCGTGGTGCAGGGTGGAGACCCCACCAGCGCCGATCCACGAACGCCCGTGGGCCAGTACGGCACCGGCAACTTCATCGATCCGACCACCGGCGAAGCCCGCCTGATCCCCCTGGAGATCAAGCGGCGTGACCAGCCCGAGCCCCAGTACGGCGAAGCCCAGACCAGCCCTGTGGTCACCCGTCAGCTGGCCCTCGTCCATGAACGCGGTGCGGTGGCCATGGCCCGCTCCGAGGATCCCAACTCCGCCAGCGCCCAGTTCTACGTGGCGCTTGAGGCCCTGCCCGAGCTCGACGGTCGCTATGCCGTGTTCGGCCGGGTCACCCGCGGCATGGACGTGATCGACGCGATCCAGCAGGGCGATGTGATCCAGAAGGCACGGGTGGTCGACGGGGGCACGCTGGTGAAGAAGAAGCCCTGACACGGGCCGGGCGGGGCAGCCAGGAATCCCCGCCCGCTCCCGATCGGGACGGGACCTCAGGCCGGCACCCGCTTGCCGGAGGCGCTGGCCTTGAGGAACTCGGTGTTGACGCCGGAGGCCCGCTCCAGGGCCACCTTGCCGGTGCGGGCGATCTCGAGGATGCCGTAGGCCTCCATCAGGCGCTCCAGGGCCACCAGCTTGCCGGGATCACCCACCACCTCCAGGGTCAGGGCGTCATCGGCCACGTCGACGACCTTGGCCCGGAACACCTGCACCAGCTCGAAGATGGCGCTTCGGTTCTCGGCCGGGGCGGCCACCTTGAGCAGCATCAGCTCCCGTTCGACCGCCGGGATTGTCGACAGATCGATCACGCCGAGCACGTTCACCAGCTTGTCGAGCTGTTTGCTCATTTGCTCGAGGGTGCGGTCATCCCCCTCCACCACCATCGTCAGGCGGGAGACGCCGCGGTTCTCCGCCGGGCCGACCGCCAGGCTCTCGATGTTGAAGCCCCTGCGGGCGAACAGCCCGGAGATCCGGCTCAGGGCTCCGGATTCGTCTTCGACGAGCACCGAGAGGGTGTGCTTCATGGGGCGGCGGGGCGCTCAGCCGCTCAAGCTATCGCGTGGGGCGGAGCGCCGCCCAGCCTCGCGGCCAGCCAGTCGAGCACCAGGGCATGGAACGCCTCCGGACTCTCATCATGCGGGCAGTGTCCGGCCCCATCGACCAGTTCCAGGCTCAGATCGGGCCGCAGCCCCCGGCAGGCGGCGGCCACCTCCACCGGCACCAGGCGGTCCTGGCGACCCCAGAGCAGCAGCAGCGGACGCTCCAGCCGCTGCAGCAGGGCCGGTGCGGTGGCGTGGTGGGGGCGCAGCGCCATGGCGATGCTCATCGCCCGCAGGGCCCGCACGGCGCCGGGGCGGCGCGCCGGCCGGGCGATCACCCGGTGGAGCTCCCGATCGCCGATCACCGGTTCGAGATAGGCCGACTGGATGCCCAGATCGAGCAGGGGCGAATGGGCGAGCAGCGGCACGATCAGTTCCAGCGGCAGCAGGCGGCACAGGGTCCCGATCGTCAGCCGCCGCAGCCGGCGCCTCCAGGGGCGGCGGCGGGGCGGGCCGCTGCCCCGGTGCCGCGCCATCAGCAGGGCGGGATCCGGCAGAGGCGCCGCCACCACGGCCCGGATCCAGCGCGGGTGAAACACCGCCGCGGTCAGCGCCACCAAGCCGCCCAGGGAATGGCCGACCACCACCGCCGGTTGCAGCACCACCTGAACCAGGAAGGCCTCCAGCTGGCGGGCCCAGAGCCGGTTGTCGAGCCGCAGGGCCGGTTGGGCCGAGGCGCCGAAACCGAGCAGATCAAGGCTATAGACGCACCAGCCGGACTGGGCCAGGGCGGCCGCATTGCTGCGCCAGTGGCCGCTGCCGGCGCCGAAGCCGTGCAGCAGCACCAGAGCGGGCTGCAGGGGATCTCCCAGCATCCGCCAGTGGCAACGATGGCCCTGGAACAGCCAGGTGTCGTGCCGGCCCCAGTCGATGCCTGCCGGCTCGGGAGGCGATGGGCCATCCGGGGATTCCCGCGGCAGGGCAGGCTGAGGGGAGGGATGCGGCACCGGAGCCTCTGACGACGTCGGCAGATGATCACTATTGCGAAGGGGCGGCCCGCCTGAGGACCGGCCCCGGCTTTTTTCGGCCGGATTCCCGCCCCGCCCGGGATCTGGCGGTGCTGCTGGCCTGTGATCTCAGGACCCGGGGTCCGCTCAGCGTGCTGGATGCCATGGCCGGCTGCGGCATCCGAGCCCTGCGCTACGGCCTGGAGGCGGGCGCCGCCGTGATCTGGGCCAACGACGCCGACCCTGACCGCCTGCCCCTGCTGGAGTCCAACCTGGCGGCGCTCCCGGCCGGTACGGCGGTCCGCCGCACCGCCCTGACCGCCCAGCGGCTGCTGGCGGGCTGTCTGGAGCGAGGCGAGCGCTTCTCCCTGGTGGATCTCGATGCCTTCGGCTCCTGCTCCGCCCTGCTGCCCCTGGCCCTGGAGGCGGTGGGCTTCGGGGGGCTGCTGGTGCTGGCCAGCACCGACGGCCGATCCGCCACCGGCCATGACCGTCCCGCCGCCCTGCGCAGCCTTGGGGCGGCCGCCCGCGCCCACCCCGTGAGCTGGGAGCTGGCCCTGCGGCTGCAGCTGGGCCAGGTGGCCCGGGCCGCCTGGGCGATGGGGCGGGGACTGGAGCCGGTGCTGGCCCACAGCGAGGGCCGTACCTTCCGCCTGGCGGTCCGGGTGCTGCGGCGTCCCGATGCTCGCCAGCTGGAGAGCCTGGGGATGCTGGCCCACTGTCATGGCTGCGGCGATCAACAGGCCCAGTCGCTGCTGCGGCTGCGCCAGTGGCGGCCCTGCAGCTGCCCGGCCAGCGACGCGCCACCGCTGGCGGTGAGCGGTCCGCTCTGGATCGGGGCCCTGCAGGATCCGGCCACCCTCGCCGGCCTGGCGCCGCTGGCCGCCGCCCGGCCGGGCAGCCTCTCGCCGACGGCGGCCCGCCTGCTGACCCGCCTGGCGGCGGATCCGGGCGATGAGCCCCGCTGCTGGCCGCTGGCCGCCATCGCCCGGGGCCTCGGCCAGGGCCCGCCACCTCTGCAGGAGCTCGTGGCGCGGCTGCGGGCAGAGGGGCATCGGGCCGACGCCGGTGGGGTGATGCCGGCGACCGTGCGCAGCGACGCCCCCTGGCCCCGGATTCTGGCCCTGGCCAGCGGTCGGGCCTGCTAAACAGGTAGCGCTTTGCTCCGCCGGTCCATGGCCTCTGAAATCTTCGGCACCGCCGCTCTGTTCTGGGTGATGATCCCGGTCGGCCTGCTCGGCGGAGCCCTGCTCCTCAAGGTGCTCGACTCCTGAGCGATCGGCTCGCCCACGTCAGTGAGCGGCGCAGGCCTAGGCTCGCCCCTCCTGTCAGCGAGCGCACATGAAGGTACTGGTCGTCGGTGGGACTGGAACCCTCGGCCGGCAGATCGTGCGGCAAGTCCTTGATGCCGGCCATGAGGTGCGGGCCGTGGTCCGCTCACCCCGCAAGGCCGCCTTCCTGCAGGAGTGGGGGTGCGAGCTCACCCGCGGTGATCTGCTCGAACCCGCCAGCCTCGACTACGCCCTGGAGGGCCGAGAGGCTGTGATCGACGCTGCCACCGCCAGGGCCGGTGATGCCGGCAGTTCCTACGACGTCGACTGGACCGGCAAGCGCAATCTGTTCGCCGCGATGGCCCGCGGCGACGTCAGACGTCTGGTGTTTCTCTCGCTGCTGGGGGCGGAGCGCCACAGGGGCGTGCCTCTGATGGACGTCAAGGCCTGCACCGAGCAATGGCTGGAGGCCTCTGACCTCGACTTCACGATCCTGCAGTGCGTGGGCTTCATGCAGGGCCTGATCAGCCAGTTCGCGATTCCCGTGCTCGAAGGTCAGACCGTCTGGGTGAGCGGTTCGCCCACACCGATCGCCTATATGAACACGCAGGACATCGCCCGGTTCGCGGTGGCGGCCCTGGAGCGACCCGAGACGATCCGCCGCTCGTTTCCTGTGGTGGGTCCGAAGGCCTGGACCACCGGCGAGATCACCCAGCTGTGCGAGCGCAGCTGCGGCAAGGAAGCCCGGGTCTTCCGGGTGCCGCCCGCCCTGCTGGGTCTGATGCAGTCGATCACCGGCTTCTTTGAGTCGAGCCTGAATGTGGCGGAGCGGCTCGCCTTCGCCGAGGTGGTGACGGCCGGCGGCTCCTTTGATGCCCCGATGGAGGCCAGCTACGCGGCCTTCGGGCTTGATCCGGCCACGACCACCCGCCTGGAGGATTACCTCAAGGAGTACTACGACACGATTCTGCGCCGCCTGCGGGACATGGAGGCCGACCTCGACAAGGACGCCAAGAAGAAGCTGCCGTTCTGAGCATTCGCCTGACAACCGGGCACCGCTCAGCCGCCCGACGCGGCCTGGGGCCTTCTCCCAGCCCCTCCAGCCCATTGGCTCTTGTGCCGAGCAGCCAATCTGAGCTTCTGGAGGTGGATGCTGGGCGCCAGTGGCGGCGGTCCCCCCACAGCTGGGCAGAAGCCCAGGCCGGCCGCCACGCTGGTAGATTTGTACCATCAGTGATGTCGTGGCTCCCGATGGCCATCGCCCAGATCAAGAACCTCCAGCGCCGTCTCGCCAACCTTGAAGAGGAGGCCACGGCGGAGATCACCCGGGCCTGCGGTCATGAGCTCTGGCTGAGCCTGGGATTCGATGCCCTTGACACCCTCACCGATCCCGATCGGCGCGCCCGCGCCAACTACTACTACGGTCAGCTCCAGACCGTGCGCGAGCTCAAGGACGCCCTCGGTTGAGCCGCCGCAGCTCCTCCCCTGTCAGCGTCCGCCAGCGGCCCTGCTCCAGTCCCTCCAGGCTCAGGGGGGCTCCCCCGTCCATCAGATCGATCGCCACCCGCACCAGCCGCAGGGTCGGCAGCCCCACCGCCGCCGTCATCCGCCGCACCTGACGGTTGCGACCCTCTCGCAGCTCCAGTTCCAGCCAGCTCGTGGGAATCGCCCGGCGAACGCGGATCGGTGGATCCCGCTCGGGCCATCCCGGATCGTCGATCAACCGGGCCCGGGCTGGCAGCGTCCGCTGTCCCTGGATCGTCACCCCGGCCCGCAGTGCCGTCAGTGCCGTCTCGGCGGGCGACCCTTCCACCTGTGCCAGGTAGCGGCGCCAGTGGCCATGGCGGGGATCGGTGAGGCGGTGCTGTAATCGCCCGTCGTCGGTCAGCAGCAGCAGGCCTTCGCTGTCCGCATCCAGCCGACCGGCGGCGTAGACGCCGGGGACATCGATGTAGTCGGACAGGGGCTGCCAGCGGCTGCCCGCCTCCGGACTGAACTGACTGAGGACCCCGTAGGGCTTGTGGAACAGCAGGGTGGTCAGCGTCTCCTCCTCCCGGATGCCTTAGTCGCTGCTGCGGGCGCGCCAGAGGTTCACGGCCCCGATCGAGATCAGCAACAGCCCGAGATCGATCGACAGGGAGGGGAGAACCATCGGGGCCGTGGATCAGGTGGTTTCTCGAACCTATCGTGTTTCCGGCCGTGAACCGGGCCGCCTGCGCTCCCACCCCTCCCGTGCGGGCAGCTCCGGCGGCCGTGCCGAACAGCCGACCTGCGCCCGTGGCTGCCCTGGAGCGGCGATCGATCAGCCAATCTCCGTCACCACTGCGCCCTAGGATCAAGAGCCAGTACGACAAACCAAGCAACGCCCGCATGATCGAAACATCCGGAGTGATCGAGAAGGAACAGGGCAACGGGTTCTATCTCGTCACCCTCGAGCAGCCGGCCGGGCACCAGTGCCTCTGCCGGGCAGCGGGCAAGCTCACCAAATTCCGCATCAAGTTGCTGGCCGGCGACAAGGTTCTCGTCGAGATCAGCCCCTACGACCTCTCCCGCGGTCGCATCACCTACCGGGAGCGCAACGCCGGTGCCACCGGCCCTCGCCCCGGCGGCAACCGTCCGGGTGGTCCCCGCCGCCGCTGAGCTTCAGCCCTGGGGCAGCGCCGTTGCCATGGCTGATGCGCGGCGGTCGGCCAGCTGCCGCCGGCCCCGGCCTCTAGCCATGGACATGGAAGACACCGGGGACTGAGGGCTGGCGGCTGGTTCAGGCCTGAACGCCGACCAACGCCTCGATGGCCTGGCGGAATTCGCTGCGCTGTTTCACACCCCGCCATTGCTGCTTGAGTTCCTTGTCGAAGAACAGCTGCACTGTGGGGGTCCCCGTCACCCCCGCCTGGGCCGCGATCTCCTGTTCGGCTTCGATGTCGATCTCCACCCCCTGGGCCTGACCCTCGAGCTCATCGATCACCCGCTTGAGCTGGGGCTTCAGCACGTGGCACGGCCCGCAGGTGGGTGAGGTGTAGACCACCAGCAGGGGTTTGACGCTGTCGTGGTAGAGCTTGCGCAGGGCATAGCTACCCTTCTGCCAGGGCGCCGCCGGGTCGTAGTGGTCCTCGTCGCTCACCGGCGTCGCCACGGGTTCACCGACCTCCGCGGGCTCGACGTCGGTGCGCTGGTGGGTCACCGCCAGACCGTGGTGGCTCAGCCAGCGTTCCGCCGCCAGGGCGGCCTGGCAGCCGCTGCCGGCGGCGGTGATGCCCTGGCGCCACTCGGCGTCGGCCACATCGCCGGCGGCATACACCCCCTCGATGCTGGTCTCGGGTCGGCCGGGGCGGGTGATCAGGTAGCCGTGCCCATCGAGCTCCAGCTGGCCTCGCACCAGGCGGGTGTTCGGGGTGTGGCCGATGGCGTAGAAGAGCCCCTTGACCGGCAGCCTCTCGATGCTGTCGCCGTGGCTGTCGCGCAGGCTGATTGACTCCAGCCAATCGTCGCCATGGGCATCAGCGATCTGGCGGTTCCAGTGAACCGTGATGGCCGGGTTGGCCAGCACCCGATCGGCCATGGCCGCGCTGGCGCGCAGCTTGTCGCCGCGCACGATCAGGTGCACGTGGCTGCCGTACTTGGTGAGATACACCGCCTCTTCACAGGCCGAGTCACCGCCGCCGACCACGGCCACAGCGGCATCACGGAACTGGGGGGTGGCCCCATCGCAGATGGCGCAGGCGCTGATGCCCCGGCTCCAGAAGCGCTCCTCGCTGGGCAGCCCCAGTCGGTTGGCGCTGGCTCCGGTGGCCAGGATCACGGCCTGGGTCAGGATCGTGCGTCCCTCGGCCTGGATGCGGAAGGGGCGTTGGGAAAGATCGATGGCCTCGGCATCGGCCTCCACCAGGCGGGTGCCCCAGCGCAGCGCCTGGGCCTTGCAGCGGTCCATCAGATCAGGTCCGAGGATGCCGTCGGGGAAGCCCGGGAAGTTCTCGACGTGGGTGGTTGTCATCAGCTGACCCCCGGGGATGCCACCGTCCTGAAAGCCGGTGATCAGGAGAGGCTGCAGATTGGCGCGTGCCGCGTAGATCGCTGCGGTGTAGCCCGCAGGGCCTGAGCCGACGATGACCAGATTCTCGATGGCGGCGCCGGTGTCCTGTCCGGCCTGCTCCGGAGCCATGGCTTAAGCGGAATGATTATGGGCTGGAGCCTAGAAGATCCACGGCCGGACAGGGGGAGCCGCGCGCCTTAATCTTCTCTTCAGATTTCAAGCAGCCCATTGTTTTCTTCCCGGGGTTCCCAGCGCAGGGCCCCAGGCACCATCAGCACATTGTTCCGCAAGGTCTCGGGGTGATCCTCGAGGCAGAGGAGCCACTCGCGGAACTCCTCGGTCAGGGCGTAGCTGTCTTCGTACATCTCGCGGCTGTCCAGGGCCGCCCGGCGGGCCATGGCCCAGCACACGGCGACGGTGAGACGGCGGTGGACGCCAGGACTGACGCCGCTTCCCGGCCAGGGACTCTGTTCGTTGGGTTGGTCCGCGTGGCTGGCCATGGGCGATCCCCTGAACGTCCGATGGGCCCACGCTGCCGGCTGGCCGTGCGGTCGACGGTGTCGGTTGACACAACGTCGCAAAGTCAGCGAAGCAAGACGTTGCGTTGTGCCTTGATCCCGCCCTGCTCTGCGCCTTTCCTGCCGCGGTCCGCAGCCGATGGCACTGCATCGGCGGCACCGTCCTGACGGCTGGGCTTTGAAGGCATCGCCTGGGTCGCTCTCCCCCGGAACGGGGGCATCAGGCGCTCCTGCCCAGGAATGCCGGCAGTTCCGGCCCCCCCAGCGCCATCACCGCCCCGGCGCTGTCCGCCAGGGCCTGCAGCGGCGGCCGTGGGCCGGCGCCGGCGCCGGCAGACGCGGCATCGCCGTCTCCAGCCTCGCGGGGACGCAGGTGATAGGGCTCACTGAGGGACCAGCTGCGGGCGTACTGGATGAGCAGAGGGTCAGCGGGCGCATACACGTAGGAGGGATGGCGGGGGATCGGTTCGCGGCCGGAGCGCTCCCCATCCATGCGCACCGCCCGGGTGATCGCCTGCACGAATCGGCTGCGGGTCACCACGGTGGTCAGGTACACCACCACCCGCAGCCGCGGCGCATCGAAGCCCTCGGCACACATGTCCACGCTCACCAGCCAGTCGGCCTCCCCGGCCCGGAAGGCAGCCAGATGCTCGGCGGCGGCCGGATCCTGGGAGTGGGCCAGGTGCACACGGTCACCCTCCTCCCGCAGCAGGGCGGCCAGCCGCCGGGCGTGGGCGATGTCGCGGGCGATCACCATGCCACCGGCGCCGGGATGCTCCCCGCGCACCTTCTCCAGCCGCAGTCGCGCCTGCACCAGCAGGCGCAGGGCGATGCCGCTGCCGTCCCCGGGCCGGATCGCCCGCCGCAGATTGCGGCTGCGCCAGCTCTCACGCTCTTCGGCGGACAGGGGCGACACCTCCCGATCTCCGTTCTCCTCGGCGGTGCCGTGCTCCACCCAGCCGTCCTGGAAACGGAACTCCAGCGGACGTACATCTCCGGCCAGGATCAGTCGGCGCGGTTCGACGCAGAGGTCGGGCACGATCCGCTCGCTGATCACCCCCCGCTCCTCCACCTGCAGCCGCCTGGCGGCGCAGAAAGCCAGGTTGTCCGCCCGGAACGGCGTTCCGGTGAGACCGAGACGCACCCGGGCCGAGCGGGTGAGGGCGGTGAAAGCCTGGCCCCAGACGGCGCTGCCCGGCTCCTCGGGATCCAGGCCGAGGTGGTGCACCTCGTCGGCGATCGCCAGCCAGGGGCCCTGCCGCAGCCAGTCCCGCAGCACGGTGTCCAGCCGTTCGCAATGCCGGCTCGCGGCCTGGTAGCTGATCAGCAGTCCGTCGGTGGCCGCCGGTGCCCCGGCCCCTTCGCCGCTGTCCCAGTCCGCGAGCGTCAGACCCAGCCGGGGAGCCGCCGTCAGCCACTGGCGGGCGATCGAGCTGCGGTGGGCGAAGACCACGAACCGCAGCAGACGACCCTCCTGCTGCAGGCGGTGGAAGCCCAGCAGGGCTCCGAGGGTCTTGCCGGCGCCTGGTCCGGCATGGACCAGAACGTCGTGCCCGGCGGCCGGGGCCTGGACGACGCGGGCCCGAAGCAGCTGGATCAGCCGGTTCTGCCACTCCCGCGGGCGGGGCGGCGGTGGGCTGGCCGGGCGGCGCCCTCCGCCTGCGGAGAGCTCAAACGAGGGCATCGGCAGCGGACGATGGTGTGATCAGGGGAAGTTGAGTATTGCTGCTTATTTTTCGGTCGCGGGGCGTCCCTATCTTCCAGCCATCGCCTCCGCGGCTGCCGCCATGGCCCACTCCCGTGACCCCCTCACCGCGCTGCGGCGCCATCTGGAGCGCTGCTGGCGGCAGGACTGCGACATCGATCCGATGATCCTGCGGCTGCGGCATCTCCGCCACCTCGGCTCCCTGATGCAGGCCCGTTGCCTGGAGCAGGAGCTGCTGCCCCTGTTCTGACGTCGACTCCCGTGGGCACCTCCGCACATTCCCGGGGGAATGGTTGCGGCCCGTCACCGATGTCTTGGAGATTGGTTGGATCGATGGAGACTTGCTTGTGATGCGTTTGCTAGTCCCCAGGGAGGACTGGGACGGGGAAAGGCGGGTGGCGGCCACCCCGGAGACGGTGCGGCGCTTTGCCACACGCGGTCTGGGCCTGCTGGTCGAGCGCGGTGCGGGGGAGCCAGCCGGCTTCAGCGACCGCGCCTTCGCCGATGAGGGAGCCGAACTGCTCGAGCCGGGCCACGGCGCCTGGGAGACGGTGGACGGCGTCCTGTGCGTGCAGCCCCCCGAGCCGGCCCACCTCGGCCGGATGCGCCCCGGCGCCCTGCTGGTGGGCCTGCTGGCTCCCCATGGGGCTTCCGAACTGGCTCGCACCCTGGTGGAGCGGCAGCTCTCGGCCGTCGCCCTCGAGCTGCTGCCCCGCATCAGCCGGGCCCAGAGCATGGATGTGCTCTCCTCCCAGGCCAACATCGCCGGGTACAAGGCCGTGCTGCTGGCGGCGTCGGCCCTCGACCGCTACGTGCCGATGCTGATGACGGCCGCCGGCACGATCCAGCCGGCGCGCGTCCTGATCCTCGGAGCCGGCGTGGCCGGGCTGCAGGCCCTGGCCACCGCCCGCAGGCTCGGCGGTGTGGTCTACGTGTCCGACGTGCGGCCAGCGGTCAAGGAGCAGGTCGAATCCCTTGGCGGCCGCTTCATCGATCCCCCCAGCCAGGAGGAGCGGCCAGCCGAAGCCGGCGGCTACGCCCGGGAGGCCTCAGAGGCCTTCCTGGCGGCCCAGCGCCAGCAGCTGGCCGAGCAGCTCGCTCTCGCCGACATGGTGATCTGTACCGCCCAGGTCCCTGGCCGGCCGGCCCCCCGCCTGATCGACGAAACGATGCTCGACGGCATGCGGCCGGGTTCGGTCGTGGTCGATCTGGCGGTCGCCCAGGGCGGCAACTGCGTCGGCACCGTTCCGGGTCGAACCGTGGTGCGCCATGGGGTGCAGCTGATCGGGGCTGATGCGCTGCCCAGCAGCGTTCCCAACCACGCCAGCGCTCTCTACGCCCGCAACATCGCCTGCCTGATCGAGCACCTCCTCGAGGGTGAGGAGCTGCGCCTTGATCCTGCCGATCCGATCCTCCAGGACTGCCTGATCACCCACCAGGGTGCCTGCCGTCGCGAGGACATCCTTTTCCCCAACCGTCCTGAGCCGATCACCGCCGGATGAACAGCCTGTCCTCTTCCCTCTGGGTGCTGCTGCTGGGGAGCCTTCTCGGCCTCGAGCTGATCGGCAAGGTTCCCCCTACGCTCCACACCCCGCTGATGTCCGGGGCCAACGCCATCAGCGGCATCACGATCCTGGCCTCCATCACCCTGATCGGCCGCAGTCAGGGCCAGCCCGCCCTGCTGGCGATCTCGGCCCTGTCCCTGGCCTTCGCTCTCTACAACGTCGTCGGTGGCTTCGTGGTCACCGATCGGATGCTTGCCATGTTCCGTCGTCGCCCCGAGCGCTGAGATGCCCCTACCCACTGACTTTCTCGCCGGTCCCCTGCTGACCGAAGCGATCGACCTCGCGGCGGTCCTGCTGCTGGCCCTGGGTCTCAAGGGTCTGGCCAAGGTTCGCTCCGCCCGCTTCGCCAATGGCCTGGCCGCCGCCGCCATGCTGCTGGCCGTGGTGGGTCTGCTGATCCAGCAGCGTCCTGACCCGATCGCCTGGGCCTGGATCGCCGGCGGCACCGTCCTCGGCGGCGCCGCCGGTCTGCTCACCGCCCGACGGGTGCCGATGACTGCCATGCCCGAGGTGGTCGCCCTGTTCAACGGCTGCGGCGGCATGGCCTCGCTGCTGGTGGCGATGGGCGTGGCCCTGTTCGACGTCGACGGGGCCGGCCTGGTCGACCGGATCTCGATCGCGGTTTCGGTGTTCGTCGGGGCGATCACCTTCAGTGGCTCCCTGGTGGCCATGGCCAAGCTTCAGGGATGGCTGGACACGCCCGCCTGGACCCAGAGTCAGCTCCGTCACGGCGTCAATCTGGTGCTGGCCCTGCTGGCACTGGCCGGAGCCCTGCTGCTCCCCTCCGATCCCGCCGGTCTGCCCCTCTGGCTGCTGGCTGCGGCATCGACCCTGCTGGGCATCGGCGTCACCCTGCCGATCGGCGGGGCCGACATGCCGGTGGTGATCTCCCTGCTCAATTCTTATTCCGGCGTCGCTGCGGCGGCCGCCGGCTTCGTGGTCGGCAGCCGTCTGCTGATCGTGGCCGGGGCGATGGTGGGGGCGGCCGGCCTGATCCTGACCCAGGTCATGTGCACCGCCATGAACCGCTCCCTGGTCTCGGTGCTGTTCGGCGGAGCCCTGGGATCCGGCGCCCATGTGGGTGGTGGTGGCGATGAAGCGGGGTACAGCCGCATCACCTCCTGCAGCCCCGAGGAATGCGCCATGGCCCTGGAGCAGGCCGAGCGGGTGGTGTTCGTGCCCGGCTACGGCCTGGCCGTGGCCCAGGCCCAGCACGCCCTGCGGGAACTCTCCAAGCTGCTGGAGGCCCACGGTGTGGCGGTCAGCTACGCGATCCATCCGGTCGCTGGCCGGATGCCCGGTCACATGAACGTGCTGCTGGCGGAGGCGGATGTGCCCTACGAGCAGCTGCTCGAGATGGACACGATCAACCCCGAGTTCCCGCAGACCGACGTGGTGATCGTCCTGGGGGCCAATGACGTGGTCAATCCCCAGGCGAAGTCCGATCCCTCCAGTCCGCTGTTCGGCATGCCCGTGCTCGAGGTGGATCAGGCCCGACAGGTCTACGTCGTCAAGCGCAGCCTGGGGGCCGGCTACGCCGGCATCGCCAACGCCCTGTTCGAGCTACCCCAGACCGCGATGGTGTTCGGTGACGCCAAGGCCGTGATCAACGGTCTGATCACCGAGCTGCGCAGCCTCGGGGTGGGGCGCGCCAAGGCAGCCGCCTGAGCTGATCCTGAACGACCTCTCCGTCTCCCTGGGGCTGCCCCGGTTCCGCCCCAGGTCGCCCTGGTGGGGGCCCGATCTGCAGACCCTGCGCGACACGATCCGGCCCCAGCGCCTGCCCACCTGGCCTTCTGAGCCGGTGCTGGTCAGCCTGGGAGGCGGCGATCAGCTGCTCGCCCGGCTCGACCGACCAGGGGAGGGCCAGCCTCGAGCCCTGGGCCTGGTCCTGCTGCTTCCCGGCCTGGGTGGCGACAGTGAGGGTATCGGTCTGCGGCGTCTGGCCCAGGCGCTGTGCCGCGCTGGGTTCGCCGTTCTGCGGCTGAATCTGCGTGGCGCCGGCGCTGGTCGGCCCCTGGCCCGGGGCACTTATGCGGCGCGCTGCGACAGCGATCTGCTGCCGGTGATCGCGGTGTGCGGGGAGCTGGCCCATCGCCTCGGCGCACCGGGCGCTCCGCTGCCGTTGATCGGGGTGGGCTTGTCGCTGGGCGGCACGATGCTGTTGAACCTGGCCCACGGCCGGCCCCAGGACCCTCCGCCCCTGGCGGCCCTGGTGGCCGTGAGCAGTCCCCTCGATCTCGATCCCGTCTGCCGCCGGATCGAGCACCCCAGGAATGCCCTCTACCAGCAGTGGATGGTTCGACGTCTGCTGCGCCAGGCGCTGGCCGATCCCCATGGACTCAGCCCAGAAGAACGGCAGCGTCTGGCCCCTGACGGCCGGGGGCCCCGGACCCTGCGGCAGTTCGATACACGGCTGACGGCACCACGCTGGGGCTGGCCTTCGGTGGAGGCGTACTACGCCGGTGCTTCACCACTGCCCTGGCTGCTGCGGGGCGGGCTGTCGATTCCCACCCTGCTGGTGCACGCCCTGGATGATCCGTGGGTGCCGGCGGCCGGCCATCTGACTCTGGCCGGCTCCCTGCCCGCGGCGCAGCGTTTGACGCTCGTGTTGCCAGCCCAGGGGGGCCACAACGGCTTCCATTCACCCGAGGGCTGCTGGAGTGACGCGGTTGTGGTGACCTGGCTGACGCGGCAGCTGGCTGAGCGCGGGACGGGTGGTGTGCTGGGTGGATCGGACGATGCGGCGGCTGCCAGCCGCTGACCTGCCGGCGTTGCCGCGCTCCGGGTCCGGATCAGGCGGCCGTGTCCGTGGGGTCGGGCAGGATCGGCAGGGCCCAGTGGGGCAGCCAGTGGCTGAAACTGCACCAGGGTCGGGTGAGCTGAAGGCTCACGGGCGTCCCGAGGATCCAGGCCTTCCCATTCGGTTCATGGGAGGCGCTGCGGTACGCCCAGCAGCGCCCTTCGGCATCGAGTTCATGCAGCTCCGGCAGCCGCTGGGCGACCGGGATCGGCTCCTGGAGTTCGGGCATGGCCGCCGCCGCCGACGCTTCGCCGGATCCTTCCGTCTGGGCCTCAGCGCCCGCGGTGTCGGGGATCAGGGTGGCGGCGGACGCCCGGGGGACCCGGGCTTCCAGGACAGCCAGCCGTTCATCGAGATCAAGCAGGCACTGTTCGTTGGTCAGCAGGGTGCTGCGCTCGCGCAGCTTCGACCAGCAGGGGGAGGCGGACATGGCACTCAGCAGAGGGTGGAGGGGGACTGGGGAGCGGTGGCCGTGAGGGTGGCGCGGATCGGGAGCGGCAGACGGGATTGGTCCTTCATGCCATTGCCCGGCGCCGGGAGCGGGATGGACAGGTTGGCGGGGGGAGGGGGTGCAGCGCTGCTGCCCTGTCCCCAGGCCGGAGCGGATGGCGGCTCTCGCCGCACCGAGGGGGCCGGTGTCTGGCTGCCGCCGTCCCCGACCGGGGTGGAACCCCGGGTGCCGCCCTGGCCGCTGGTCCCGACGGCCCCGGCGGCCGGCGTCCCGCCGGAATCGGATGGTGCCCGGTCGGCTCCGGCAGGCTGGGTGATCGGACTTGCCTTGCCCTGGATCTGCCCGTCCGGCTTGCCGGCCGGCGATGTGGCCGGTGGCTTCCCGCTCGGCTCCTTGAAGGGGCCTTGCGGAATGATCGGATCTCTGTCGGGTTCCGACTCGGTGGACGGCCGCATCAGCGCGGTTGCGGCAAACAGGATGCCGGCGGGTACGAGGGCCAGGAGCAGAGGAATCGCCGGATTGGGCTTGCGGGAGAGCCCCTTGGACGCCTGCGCCTTGTTGGATTGGGCGGCCTGACGCTGGCCGGAGTTCTTCTCAAGGACCTTGAGGATCCGGTCATCGATCGGTGGGCGATCGCTGCTTGGGGCGCCTGGGGTGGCCGCCGACGTGGTTGGCGTTGTGACCTGGCTGTCAGGGGCCCTGACGGCCGTGCCGGCGGCGTCGGCTGCGGCTGGTGGTGGTGGTGAAGCGGCTGCCGTCGCAGTGCCCGTAGAGGTAACGGCGGCCGAAGCGGCTGCCGCTGCACCCAGCTCAGGGCGATCCGCGGCCCCCATGTTGGTGGCCTTGGCCGTGTTAAAGGCTGTGGTGTCGGCGCCGGTGGCCGCAGCAGCCAGGCCCGCGGCCAAGGAGGCTCGCGCGATGGACTGGGCGAAGTCTGAATCGGCGGCCATGCCGGCGACGGACGATCGGATGCCCGTCGTTGCTGCCTGGCCGGCCGATGCGTTCAGCTCATCGGGTTGTCGGAGTTTTTTTTTGCCTCGCCCAGGGCGTCGTCTCCGCCGAGATCGACCACAGCCTCATCACCCACCGACATGGGGCCGCTCTGGCCAGCTGCCCAGACACCGCCAGGATTCGGGGACTGGGCGCCAGGTGCCTGGGGGGTCGGCAGCTCCTCGGAGAAGGAGGAGGCCAGGGATTGGATGTCGTCGACTCCCAGGGTTGGTGCTGCCGAAGCATTGCCGGCTGACTCGTCGGGAACGAAACCCTCGGGGAGCTCCTGGGCCAGGGGTGGCACCAGCATCGCTTCCTCCTGGATCGGTTCCACACCGGCCTCCAGCTGGCGATCCCCTGATTGGACCGCCACCGGCAGGGGGGTGAGCAGCAGCGAATGCATCAACGGCTGCATGAAGCCGTTGGTCGTGGAGATCACATCGGAGAGATTGTTGATCGGCACACTGCTCAGCTTGGCGTTGAGAGCCGCGATGGCCGCCTTGTAGACCTCGCCGGGAAGCTGTTGCTCAAGGGTCTGGAAGAAGCGGGTCCGGAACTCCCCGATCGAGCCTTCGCCGGTGGCGTGGATGCCGGGGGAAATGATGCCGCCGGCGTCCTCGATCGCGTCCTGCATCGTGCGCAGGGTTTCATTGGTGAGATTGCCGGCCGCCGCCTCACGAACCACCGTCTGCTCGGCATGCACCGCCTTGACGGCGGCCGAGAAGATGGTCGTCTCCAGCTCGGGGCGGTGGGTGAGAGCCTCCTCGATCGTCCGGAACACCAGGGTCTGGCGGATCGGATCGAGGGCCTTGAAAGCCTGGAGGGTGGGGTTGTTCCAGCCCTGGGCCAGCAGCGGCGTGAAGAAGATCGAGATCGCCTTGAACAGATCGTTCAGGCTGCGGGGCTTGAGATCGCGCAGTCGGGCGTTGAGGGCCGAGAGCGAGGCGGTGTAGACCTCCGGTGGCAGCAGCGGCTGCAGTGCCTTGAACATCGAGGCCCGGAAGGACGCGACCGACTGCTTGCCCTGGGCGTAGATCGCTGGGGCGATCAGACCACCGGCGGCCTCGATGCGGGACTCAAGGGTGGCGAGCTGGTCGTCGTTCAGCTGACCCGCCGCCGCGGACTCCAGCACGGACTGCTCGGACTGATAGGCGCAGACGACGGTGGCGAAGCTGGCGTCCGAGCGGGGCGGGGTGGCGGCCAGGGCATCCTGGAGGGTGCGGAACACCAGCACCTGACGCTCAGGATCCAGGGCATTGAAGACCTGCAGCCGCTGGGTGTTGCTGCCCGTGGGCACCAGGGGTGAGAAGAAGGCGGCGATGGCCTGGAACACCCGTCCCAGATCATTCAGCTTCTGGGATTGAAGACGGGCGTTGAGTGCAGCGGTTGCAGCCTCGACCACCTGGGGGGAGAAGTTCTTCTTGAGGACTCCGAAGGTGGCGCTGCGGAACGCGGCCACCGAATGATCCCCCTGGGACCAGAGTCCGGGCGCGATCACCCCGCCGGCCGCTTCAATATCGTTCTCCAGTTTTTCCAGCTGGACGTCACTGAGAATGCCCTGCTTGGCGGCATCGACGACTTCCGTGAGGGTCGTGTATGCGACCACGACGCTTGGGAAGGTGGCTTCCAGCCGGGGTGGCACCGAGCTGATGGCCTCTTGGATGGTCTGAAAGACCAAAACCTGCCTGGACTTCTCGAGCCCGGCGAAACCCATGGCCGCTTCGGCGTCATCGCCGCTGAAGGCAACGGCCCGTGAGGCTTCGGAGGAGGCCAGGCTGGAGGTTTGGTCCATGGTGGTGGGGTGACGACGGCCGCAGGCGGTCCGAATCGGGCGCAGCAGTGCCGAGAGAGGCCCACCGCCGATAACAGCGGAGACTCTGCCGCAAACCGCCCGAGCTTACACGGGGTGATTGGCATCCAGGAGACCATTTTGCGCAGGGATGGCGACCGGAGTGCCGGCGGGTTCGTGGCAGGACAGTGGGGTGCGCGAGAGGATCCATTCCTCCACCGGAGCGCCACCGATCACATGCTCCCGGATGATCCTCTCGATCCGCTCGGGGGTCACCCGGCCGTAGGTCACTCCCTCCGGCCAGATCAGCAGCACCGGTCCGTCGCGACAGACCCGCAGACAATCGACCTTCGAGCGCAGCACGATGCCGGCGGGCCGGGACGGCTCTTCGAGGCCGAGGCTGCGGACCAGGCTCTTGAGCCGCTCCCAGCTGGCGGCTCCCACGGCTGGATCGCCGCATTGCGGTCGGGTGGGGGTGGCGCAGAGGAGCAGATGGTGGGCGACGCAGGCCATGGCGGATTCAGCGAGGCAGCAGGGGAGCCCTGACGCTGTCGGCCCTGGCGATGGCGGTCTCCAGCACCGCCCGGCGCGCCCAGGCATCGGTGGCGAGCACATCCTCCAGGCTGGGATCGGAGCGCAGGTCGTTGCGATGACGGTCGCAGACCTGTTCGATCAGGGGAGGGATGTCGAGGAAGTGGATCCGCTCCTCCAGGAACAGGGCCACCGCCTGCTCGTTGGCCGCATTCATGGCGGCGGGCATGGTGCCGCCCGCCCGGCCGGCGGCATAGGCGAGCGCCATGCAGGGATATTTCTGCTGATCGGGCTGACGGAAGGTGAGCTGGCCCACCTGGGTGAGATCGAGGCGGGGCCAGGGGGTGTGGATGCGCTCGGGCCAGCTGAGGCAGTACAGGATCGGCAGTTTCATGTCCGGCCAGCCCAGCTGGGCCAGCACCGAGGAATCCGCCAGCTCCACCATCGAATGGATGATCGACTGCGGGTGGATCACGATCTCGATGTGGTCGTAGTCGAGACCGAACAGATAGTGCGCTTCGATCACCTCCAGCCCCTTGTTCATCAGGGTGGCGGAGTCGACGGTGATCTTGCGGCCCATGCTCCAGTTCGGATGGCTGGTGGCGTCGGCCACCGTCACCTTGACCAGATCGGCCGCGTCCCAGTCGCGGAAGGCTCCGCCTGAGGCCGTGAGCTGGATGCGACGCAGGCCGGGGGTGGGCACCCCCGTCGACAGCCGGGCGGTGTCGGCCCAGGGGGTGCCCTGCAGGCACTGGAACAGGGCCGAGTGTTCGGAATCGGCCGGCAGCAGCCGGCTGCCGCTGCGCTCCAGCTCGGGCAGGACCACGGGCCCGGCGGCGATCAGGGTTTCCTTGTTGGCCAGGGCCAGATCCTTGCCGGCCCGGATCGCGGCCAGGGTGGGCAGCAGGCCGGCGCAGCCCACGATGCCGGTCACCACCAGATCGGCGCTGGGCCAGGCGGCGGCGGCGCACAGGCCGTCGCTGCCCCCCAGCAGCTCCGGCATCCGCCCCGGTCGCCGGGCCGGTTCCAGATCGTGCAGCCGCTGCCGCAGCTCGGCCACCCGTTCAGGATCGGCCAGGGCCACCACCTCGGGCTCGAAGCCCAGGATCTGATCGATCAGCAGGTCGAGATTGTTGCCCGCCGTGAGCGCCACCACCCGGAAGCGATCCGGGAACTCGCTGACGATCTCCAGGGTCTGGGTGCCGATCGAGCCGGTGGAGCCCAGCACGCTGAGGGTCTTCATGGCGGCGTCCTGGCGCGGTGGGGTCCAGTTTCCCATCGCGCCCCCGGGCGGATCGGCGCCGCGCCGGACCCGCTTGACTGGCGGTCTCCTCTTCGCCCCGATCCCCCCGCCATGAGCTGGTTGCGCCGCTGGAATTTCATTGACCGGGCCCGCCAGGAGCGCCTGCTGTGGGAGGCCTTCGAGCGGGGGGACGACCTGGAGGCCTGCCTGGAGGCCTGCGCCCGCGAGGCTGAGGCGGGCGACGCCGAGGCCGCCTTCCGCCTCTCGATCTGGCGCCCCACCCTCGAGCGGATTCGCCGCATGGAGACCCTGATGGCCGGCCGGCGGGGGCCGGGGGGAGAGTCCTGAGGGGGGCTGACCCGGGGTTCCGGGGCCTCCGGGCGATCAGGCCAGGCCGTGCCCTACGGCAAGGGTGACCGCCACGCTCAGGCCCAGTCCGAGCGCGGCCCGCAGCAGATCGCCGGCCAGATCCGCCAGTACCACCCTGGCGCTGCGTTCCTCGAGGCGCAGCAGCGCAAGCTCCCGGCCCCCCAGCAGCCCGAGGAACACCCAGGTGGTGCTCAGTGGGTAGCTGCTGAGCCGGCCCAGGCCGAACAGCACCAGGCCATAGATCGCCGTCAGGATCGCCGTGGAGCGGGGATCGTCGCTGCGGCTCTTGCGCGTCAGGCGCTGCTGGATCGCTCCCCCGTTCTCGCCCAGGATCAGGGCCAGCCCCACCAGCAGCACCACCAGCGACCCCGCCATGGCGCCGGCGCTGAGACGACGCGGCAGCACCACGTAGATCGTCGCCAGGTCCTGCACCAGCCACTGGCACCACAGCCAGCCGGTGGTGAGCCACTGGGCGCTGAGCCAGAGCCCGTCGGCGCCAGGGGTGTCCTGCGGGACCGGCAGCGGCCCGGATCCCTCTGACCCGGTCCCGGGCTCGGCCTGCGCCGCTCCCCGGCTCCCGCTGCCCGCCTGGCTGTTCAGGAGCAGCAGCGTTCCCCAGGCCAGCAGGCCCGCCGCCAACCCGGCGCCGTAGCCGACCAGGGAATGGCGCAGCAGCGGTCCGAGACTCGCCGGGGCAAAGGCCGTCAGCACCAGCACCGAGGTGCTCACCGGCGCTCCGCAGCGGGTGAGCAGCAGCACGCTCAGGGCCGGCAGCAGCCCGGTCCAGGTGGTTGGGGCCTCCGGGAAGCTGGCCAGTCGGCCCCAGGCGGGATCGCCGGCGCCCCGCCACCAACCCTGCACGAGCACGAGCGTCAGCAGGGTCGCCAGCCAAAGCCACTGCAGCAACCGCGGCGTGCGGCCGCGGTTGGCGGCCAGGAACGGGCCGAGGGTCTGGAGGGCGTCGTTGCCGATCACCGCCAGGCCGGTCAGGGTGAAGGCGGCGATCGACAGGGGCGGTGGGGGCATGGCGGCCCCTCCCGTCAGCGGCGGATCCAGTCGGTGCTGCCGCCCGGCCGGTCGATCAGCTCGATGCCGTGCTCCCGCAGCGCGTCACGGATCCGGTCGGCGCTGGCGAAGTCGCGGGCGGCCTTGGCCTGCCTGCGCTCGGCGATGGCCGCCTCCACCGCCGCTGCGCTGAATCCGTCGTCGGCTGTTCCCTCGCTGGGGACCGTCGGCTCGGGGATCAGCCCGAGCACGCCGGCCAGCTCCAGCAGCAGCGCCGCGCGGGCCCGCAGGGCCGGGCTGGCGGCTTCGGCGGCGGCGCCGCTGTCACCGCGCGCCTGGCGATTGGCCAGCGCCCGCAGCGGGCGGGCCAGCTCGAACAGCACCGCCAGGGCGGCGGAGGTGTTCAGGTCGTCATCGAGGGCGTCGCCGAACCGCTGGCGCAGATCCTCCAGGGCGGGATCGCCGTCTGCGTCTGCGCTTGCGGCTGGCTCTGCGTCCGCGTCTGCGCCTCCGGCTGGGGCTGCTCCGCTCGCTGGGCTGAGGGTGGCCGGGGAGCCCGCAGCGGCCAGCTCCAGGGCGGCATTCAGTCTCTTCCAGCCGCTGGCCGCCGCCTCCAGAGCCGCGTCGGTGAAGTCGAGGGGCTTGCGATAGTGGGCCTGCAGCACGAACAGGCGCAGGGTCATCGGGCTGACGCCGCTGGCCAGCAGGGCGCGGATGGTGGTGAAGTTGCCGAGGGATTTTGACATCTTCTCGCCGCCCACGTTCACCATGCCGTTGTGCAGCCAGAACCGGGCCAGGGGCTTGCCGCTGGCCGCTTCCGACTGGGCGATCTCGTTCTCGTGGTGCGGAAAGATCAGATCGGCACCGCCCAGATGGATGTCGATGCTGTCGCCCAGCTCCTGGCGCACCATCGCCGAGCATTCGATGTGCCAGCCCGGCCTGCCGGGGCCCCAGGGGGAGGGATAGGCGGGCTCGCCGGGCTTGGCTCCCTTCCAGAGGGCGAAATCGAACGGATGCCGCTTGCGGGCTTCCTCCTCATCGCGCACCCGGCCGCTGGCCCCTTCCTGCTGTTCGCTGAGATCGCGGCCGCTGAGCTTGCCGTAATCGGCCTTGGCCATCACCGCGAAGTACACATCGCCGTCGGCGGAATAGGCGGCTCCCCTGGCCTCCAGTTCGCCGATCAGCCCCCGGATGCCGTCCAGGCAGAGCGTGGCCCGCGGCATCCGATCGGCCCGCAGGATGTTGAGGGCATCCATATCGGTGAAGTAATCCGCGATGTTGCGTTCACTCACGGTCTCCATCGAGCTGCCCTCCTCCGCCGCCCGCCGCAGGATCTTGTCGTCGATGTCGGTGAAGTTCTGCACGAAGGTCACCGCGTAGCCGCGCCAGAGCAGATGGCGGCGCAGCACATCCCAGACGATGTAGCTGCGGGCGTGGCCGAGATGGCACAGGTCGTAGACGGTGACCCCGCAGCAGTAGATGGACACCGTGCCGGGCACCAGGGGCTCGAACGGCTCGGTGCGGCGGGTGAGGGTGTTGGTCAGCCGCAGGCTCACAGCAGGGTCGGGCAACCGGGGCACCGTAGAGCTCCCCCGCGGCTCGCCGTCTCCACCCTCTGCCGGCGTCGCGATGCCCGCCGAGGCCCCGGGCCAGCTGTGTTTGAATCAGCCGCGGTGGTCGCCGCGGGATGGCACAACGTCGCAAGGGGATCATCCTCGCCGGGGGCAGTGGTACCCGGCTGGCACCGCTCACCGGTGCCGTCAGCAAGCAGCTGATGCCGGTCTATGACAAGCCGATGATCTATTACCCGCTCAGCACCCTGATGCTGGCGGGAATCCGTGAGGTGCTGGTGATCACCACCCCGCACGACCTGCCGGCCTTTGAGCGGCTGCTGGGCGACGGTTCCGCCTGGGGCATCACCATCGCCTACGCCGTCCAGCCCAGTCCGGATGGGCTGGCCCAGGCTTTCCTGATCGGTGCCGAGTTCCTGGCGGGAGCCCCCGCTGCCCTGGTGCTCGGTGACAACCTGTTTCACGGCCACGATCTGGTGCCCCAGCTCCAGGCCGGCGCGACCCAGGCCGAGGGGGCGACGGTGTTCGCCTACCCGGTGCGCGACCCCGAGCGTTACGGGGTGGTGGAGTTCGACCCTGAGGGCCGGGTGCTGGCGATCGAGGAGAAGCCGGCCAGGCCCCGCTCCCGCTACGCCGTGACGGGCCTCTATTTCTATGACGAATGGGTGGTTGAGCGGGCCCGCCAGGTGCGTCCTTCCCAGCGGGGTGAACTGGAGATCACCGACCTCAACCGCCTCTATCTGGAGGATGGGATGCTGCGGGTCGAGCTGATGGGTCGCGGCATGGCCTGGCTGGATACCGGGACCCCTGATTCCCTGCACGAGGCCGCCAGCTATATCCGCACCCTGGAGCGCCGCCAGGGCCTCAAGGTGGGTTGCCCCGAGGAGGTGGCCTGGCGGATGGGCTGGATCGATGCCGCCCAGCTGGAGCGCCTGGCCGAGCCGCTGTGCAAGAGCGGTTACGGCGCCTATCTGCTGCAGCTGCTGCAGGATGCCTGACCATGCAGATCGACCGTTATCCGATCGAAGGTCCGTTGCTGCTCACCCCGCAGGTGTTCGGCGATGACCGCGGCTTCTTCCTTGAGAGCTGGAACCGCCGGGTCTTCGCCGAGGCCCTGGGCCTGCCGCTCGAAGCCGGCCCGGTCTTCGATCAGGACAACCAATCCCGCTCCTGCCGCGGCGTGCTGCGGGGGCTGCACTATCAGCTGGAGCCCCACGCCCAGGCGAAACTGGTGCGCTGTGTGGCGGGGGAGATCTTCGACGTGGCGGTCGACCTGCGCCGCAGCTCCGCCAGTTTCGGGCGCTGGATCGGCGAGCGGCTGAGCGGGGCCAACCACCGTCAGCTCTGGGTGCCGCCGGGGTTCGCCCACGGTTTCCTGGTGCTCAGTGAGACCGCAGACGTTCTCTACAAGACCAGCGGCTTCTGGCATCGGGACAGCGAGCGTTCGCTGCGCTGGGATGATCCCGCCCTGGCGATCACCTGGCCCCTGGAGGGACTGGTGGAGGGCGGGCCGCTGCTGTCCCCCAAGGATGCCGAGGCTCCGACCCTGGCCGCGATCCGGGCCGCCGGAGATCTGTACCCATGAGCGCCCCGCCGCGCGTTCTGCTCACCGGTGCCACCGGGCAGTTGGGGCGGGCCCTGATCGCCTCTGCGCCCGGGTCGATCGAGCTGATCGCCCTGGGGCGTCGCGAGCTCGACCTGGCCGATGCCGAGGCCTGCCGTGAGGCTGTGGCGTGGCATCGGCCGGACTGGGTGCTCAACGCCGGCGCTTACACGGCGGTGGACCGGGCCGAGTCGGAGCCGGAGCTCGCCCGGGCCGTGAATGCCGCGGCTCCGGCGGCCTTCGCCGCAGCCCTCGCCGGCAGCGGCGGTCGCCTGCTGCAGGTGAGCACCGATTTTGTCTTCGATGGCAGCCAGGGGCACCCCTACGCCCCGGAGCAGCCGCCGGCTCCCCTGGGGGTGTATGGCGCCACCAAGGCGGAGGGGGAGCACCTCGCCCTGGCTGCCCTGGGCCCGGATCGCACCTGCGTGCTGCGCACCAGCTGGGTGTACGGCCCCGTGGGCTCCAATTTCTGCCTCACGATGCTGCGCCTCCACCGTCAGCGCGCCTCCGAGGGCCAGCCCCTGGCGGTGGTGGCGGATCAGGTGGGTTGCCCCACCGCCACCGCCGGTCTGGCGGCGGCCTGCTGGTCAGCGATCGGCGGTTCGCTCACTGGTCTGCACCACTGGTGCGATGCCGGGGTCGCCAGCTGGTACGACTTCGCCGTGGCCATCGGTGAGCTGGGGGTCGCCAGGGGGCTGTTGAGCGCGGCGGCCGAGGTGGTGCCGATCGCCACCAGCGACTACCCCACCCCCGCCCGTCGTCCCTCCTACGCACTGCTTGACTGCAGAACCAGCCGCACCGCTCTGGGGTTGCCTGCCCGTCACTGGCGCACCGCTCTGGCTGCGGTGCTGAAGGCTATGGCCACCCCCGTCGCCTGACGCCCTCCCCTGTTCCCATGCCTCCATCCCTCAACCTTCCGGAGCTGCTCGGCGAGCGTCGCCGCCTGCTGGTCACCGGTGGCGCCGGCTTCATCGGCGGAGCCCTGGTGCGGCGTCTGCTGCGGGACAGCACCGCGATGGTGTTCAGCCTCGACAAGATGGGCTACGCCAGTGATCTGGCGGGGGTGGAGGCGGAGCTGGCGAGGCTTGGGGGCGCAGCTCAGGGCACGGAAGGGCCGGGCCACCAGCTGTTGCAGGTGGATCTGGCGGATGCCGACGCCACGGCTGCGGCGGTCCGGCAGGCGGATCCGGACCTGGTGCTGCACCTGGCCGCCGAAAGCCATGTCGACCGCTCGATCGATGGGCCCGGGGCCTTTCTCGAGAGCAATGTGCTGGGCACCTTCCATCTGCTGCAGGCGGTCCGCCGCCACTGGGAGGGGTTGTCCGGGGAACGGCGCGAGCGCTTCCGCCTGCATCACATCAGCACCGATGAGGTCTTCGGTTCTCTCGGTCCCGAGGGGCGCTTCCGCGAGAGCACGCCCTACGATCCGCGGTCGCCCTACTCGGCCAGCAAGGCCGCCAGCGACCATCTGGTGAGCGCCTGGCACCACACCTATGGCCTGCCGGTGGTACTTACGAACTGCAGCAACAACTACGGCCCCTGGCAGTTCCCCGAAAAGCTGATTCCGGTGGTGATCCTCAAGGCGGCCGCCGCCGAGCCCATCCCCCTGTACGGCGATGGGGCCAACGTGCGCGACTGGCTCTATGTCGACGACCACGTGGAGGCCCTGCTGCTGGCGGCCTGCCGGGGCCGCGTCGGGCGCTCCTACTGCGTGGGTGGCCATGGAGAGCGCACCAATCGCCAGGTGGTGGAGGCGATCTGCGCCCACCTCGATGTACAGCGCCCGCAGGCGGCCCCCCATGCCCACCTGATCACCCGGGTGGCCGATCGACCGGGACATGATCGGCGCTACGCGATCGACCCCAGCCGCATCTGCGATGAACTGGGCTGGCAACCACGCCACAGCTTCGATCAGGGACTCGCCGCCACCGTCGACTGGTATCTGGCGAATCTCGACTGGTGTGAGCGGGTGCGCGAGCGGGCCGGTTACGGGGGAGATCGGCTGGGTCAGAGAACTCTCACGCGAAGAAATTGACCTCGGTCGCCGAGGTCTGTATAGTCCCCTCGAGAGTCTTCTTACAAAATGCCGGCTACCAAGTGGGCCTTCAGCATATCTGCAGCATCCGTGCTTCTGGCGGTGGCCCCGCTGGATGCCAAGGCTGCAAGCTCGATTACTTTCAAAGGGGGCAGCACCAACCTCGACTTTGGAGCATTTAATGCTCCGGCTCAGGTCACGCCCAATGTGGCTGCCGCATACTGCACGTCCAACGTCGATACCAGCCCCTGCTCCACCGGTGGTACGGGTCTGCTGAGCGGCTACAACGCTTTCACGGCCAAGAACGGCTCGGGCACCTTCGTTAATGCTCTGTTTGTGGCTATCAAGGCCAACGACACGGTCGCCGGCGGCTCGGCAAACTGGTACGGCAAAAACGTTACAGGTTCTCTGGGAGATTTCAAAATCTTCGGCGGGGCCCAAGGGGATATCTTCGTGAGCGCCGCCACCCCCTCCTTCTCGGGCATTGGCATCACCAAGGCTCAAGATGGCAACTTCGCTCGCAGCTTCGAGGCCTACGACGTGGCCGTTAATCTCCAGGGATACTTTGGGCAGCGTACGGGTGTCATCAGTTTCGATCCCCTGATTACCTTCTATGACCAGGCAACACAAGGTCGGACGCTCGGCTATGACTACCTAGGAAGCATCACCCTCACGATCGATGAGGCGCAGGTGCCTTCGCCCCTGCCGATTCTTGGCGCGGCCTCGGCTTTCGGCTTCTCCCGCCGTCTGCGCAAGCGGATCGCCATTGCTGCCAAGTAATCCCCAAACGTGTATGGATCCTGCCCCATGCCTTGGCATGGGGTTTTTTGTTGGCCTCTGGCTGAGGGGCTTGGGCCATCACTTTCCTGCCTCGGCAGGATACTGGTCAATTGAGTATCGAGAGGCCGGCAACAAATCATTGGGGTAGCTCTCATTGAATGATTAATGGGGATTAAAATGCAGTGGCCATCATCGCTGCATGCAGGACTGAAAAGAGGTTGGTCTGCGCGGGTCAAGCCGCTGATCCTCAGGCTGTTGCGGCGTACGCCTCCCCGTGCCTGCCAACCGGACTGGGACCTCCGTGCGCTGTTTTCCGAAGGGTTTTACCGCGATTGTTACCATGACATCCCGCTAACAATCTCAGCATTCCTTCACTTTGTTAATCACGGTATTGAGGAAGGTCGTAGTCCAAATCCGTACTTGAGTCTTGATTTTATTCGTCGGCGATATCCCTGGCTGGGGGCTTTGTCGAATCGCCAACTGTTGCGCGGCGATCAGCTTGACAAGATGGAGCTGTCTGCCAACTTTGACAGCCTTTACTACCGTGAACTGTACGCTGATCTGCTGAGGGGCTTTTCGGGCTCCGCGTTAGCGCACTATCTGGCAAGCGGTTATAGCCGAGGTCTCCGGACGAGTCCAGGAACACTTGTGGTGCCGCACTGGCTTTGCCGGCTAATCGGCCGGGAGGCAGCGGCTGGGCGCGTTGAGGATTGCCGATGCGATACTGCGTTGCGGCGTCGGATTCTGATTGCGATTCCTGCTTACAAGGATGAGGCCAAAACCCGCGCCTGTATTGATTCTCTCTACCGCCAGCCCCTGCCAGAGGGAGTGCGTGTGCTGGTCATCAATGACTGTTCCCCTGAGCAGGGGCTGGGCCAGTATCTAGGAGCTGCTAGCCGCCAGTTCGGTTTCGAACTGATTGTCAATTCGACGAATCTTGGTTTCACGGGGTCAGTTAATCTTGCTAATGATTATCGGCTGCCCGATGAAGATCTGCTGCTTCTCAACACCGATACGCTGGTTCCCAGCGGCATGATCGCCCGCCTGGCTGCCCATTTGGATCGTGATTCTCAGGTGGCAACGGTGACGCCTTTGAGCAACAACGCCACCATCGCAACGCTGCCTTGCATTGGTGAAGATCTGCAGTTTTTTACTGCCCAGGATGTGGATCGCCTGGACTGGGCTGCCTGGCGGATCACGCAGGAGGCTGAGCTGCTGGTGCTGCCGCTGACTGTGCCCACAGCCGTTGGCTTCTGCATGTTGATCAGCCACCAGGCCATCCCAGCTGGCCCGCTGTTTGATGTCTCGCTTTTTGGCAAGGGCTATGGAGAGGAGAATTATTTCTGTCTGAAGGCAACAGAAGCTGGCTTTACTCATGTGATCGCGCCAGATGTCTTTGTCTGGCATCACGGCGGCGCCAGTTTTGGTGAAGAAAAATGGCAGCAAATCAAACAGGCGGGCTTGATCCTTGATCAGAATTTCCCTGATTACCGCTCATCTGTCAGTCAGTTCTGCCATCAAGACCCGCTGTTGATGCATCGCTTGGCGGTCAGCTTGCTGGCCATGGCAGGTGGCTCCTATGCCGGTTGCCTGGTCATCACGCATCAGCTTGGTGGCGGTATTGATCGCTATCTCAATGATCGCATCAGGCAGCTGTGCCCCGGTGAGTTCCTGCTGATTCTCAGGCCCAGTGATGTCAGGTCTCTTTGTGATATTGAGTTTGTCTATCAGAGCTTTGCGATCAGGCTGGCGATTGACGTTGGCGAGCCGGAGGGTGCGGCGGCGGCGCTTGTTGATCTCTTCCCGCTCCAAAGGGTTGAAATCCACAGCATCATTGGTCATGACAGCGCTTTGCTTTATCATTGGATCAAGGAATTGTCTTTGCCTTTCACGACAGTCCTGCATGACTACACCGCGGCCTGTCCCAGGGTCCAGCCGCGCGATGAGCGTGAGCTGTTCTGCGGCTTGCCTGATCCCCAGACCTGCAACCGCTGCATTGAACGCAATTGTGATCGCAGCCGGATGAAGGATGACATCGCAACCTGGCGCTATCGTCATCAATGGCTGCTCTATGGTGCTAACCAGCTGATTGCACCCTCGATCAGCACAGCTGAGGCCTATCGGCATTTGTATCCCGGCCTGGCTATTGATGTCCAGCCTCACGAGGATCAGGATGCCATTCTGTGGCAACGCATCTGCTCCCGCTTGCGGATTCAGCAGCAGCCACAGTTGGCCAGCTCCCAACGTCTTGTTGTTCTTGGCAGCCTGGCGGCCCATAAGGGGCTGCATCTGCTGGAGGAGATTGCTGAGCTGCTGCGCGACCAGTCACTGGAACTTGTGGTGATTGGGCCTGTCTGTCAGCCATCTCCTCTCGCCAGCCATGGCAACGTCTTTGTCTACGGGGAGTACGATGATGAGGATTTACCTGGTCTGATTGAGCAGTTCCAGCCAGGAGTGATCTTTTTCCCTGCACGCTGGCCCGAAACCTATTCTTATACCCTTTCGGATGCTCTGCGCAGCGGTTATCCCGTGCTGGCGCCGGCTGTGGGTGCGTTCCCTGAACGCCTTGAGGGAATGCCCGACTGCCAGCTGTACCGCTTTTCGGATACACCACAGCAGATTGTTGCGCTGCTTCGGCATCAGCTTGCCCTGACCTCGCCATGGAGCGGTTCCATCCCTGTGACAGGGCCAGCCAGCAGCCCAGCCCAAGTCCGCGGTGGCTTTCCAATCTGATGCCCATGCAGGTCGCCTATCTGCCGGAATTCCTTGGCTGTACAGGCTTGCTCAGCCCCTGCTCCAGCATTCGCACCGATCATCATCTGAAGCTGCTGGCTCAGCACACAGGATGCCTGATTCGCCATGTGCATCAGTTGGCAACGTTTGATCCCTGGGGAGTTGATCTGGTCTTCATCAATCGATTGGCCTTGTCGAGTGCAGCCGAAGCCCATCAGCTTTGTTCGCAACTGCGCCATGCCCCGGCGCCGATTCCATTGATTCTGGATCTGGATGATGATCTGCTGGCGATTCAAGCCGATCATGTGGACTATGCCATGATTCAGCCCAGGCTTGCGGCGCTTGAGATTCTGGTTGCTGAAGCCGATGCCGTGATCGTCTCGACCCCGGAGCTGGCTCAGGCACTGCCCCGCGATGCTGCCGCTGTTCATGTGCTGCCCAACCGCGTGCTGCACACAAAGATTCGTGCCCTGCCGCTGCAGGCCTTTCAGGGCGTGTCTGATGTTCTTTACTTCGGTACAGCATCGCATCGGCATGAGCTGCAGATGCTGCGCCCTCTGTTTGATCCGGCCAGTTCTCACTACACCGGCCTGGGCCTGGTTGTCGCTGGTATCGCCGATGCCGATAGCGATGCCGATGCTGCCTGGTATCGGACACTGGCCATCAGCCATCCCTGCGTGGACACGTTCATCGATCGTCTGGCCGGTCTGCGCGGCTTTCGCTGCGGCCTCGCTCCGTTGCGGGCTAATGATCCTGTGAATGCAGCGAAATCAGAGATCAAGATTTTCGATTATTCCTATCTTGGCCTTCCTGTGATCGCCAGCCGGTGCCCTCCTTATCAACGCGCAATCCAGAACAGGCAGACTGGCTTTTTGGTCGATGACGGCATCGATTCCTGGGCTCAGGCGCTGGAGCTGATCAAGAGCGATGAGCTCTGCGCTCGCCTGTCCGCCCAGGCCGCTGCCCATCTGCTGGCGATCGCACCCACACCGGCCTCGATGCTCCGCAGCCTGCAGGCGATCCTCGAGCGGGCTCGCTCTGGGAGCACAGCGCGAGCCCGCGCCGGCTCGCCCCCGCTTCCCTGTTGAGGCTTGGGCATCTCTTCTTCTTCTTCTTCTTCTTCTTCTTCTCGATTCGATGGCGATGGACCGCGCTGTGGCGAATTGGCAGAGACGTGCCGCTAGAATATTGACCAGATGTGTTGATGTCCTGCGCTTATCGGAGCGAGATCCTATGGCCGTTCAACTTGCTTTCCATCCCAGCCTTTATCAGTCTCTGAACGAAGATCTGCGTTGTTTCAAGACGGTCGAGCAGCTGCTGAATCACTACCGTGAGTTTGGCTACGACGAAGGACGCATCTGCTGCGATGTGACGTCGCGCGAGGGCCTGATGGCCACCATCTCCGAGGTTGATCGTGTCCTGGAGATCGGTGCCTTTGCTACGCCGATCACCGGTCATCTGGAATCTGCCGATCATTTTGATGTGTTCAACCGTCAGCAGCTGCTGGCCAAGGCTGAGCAGCATGGCTTCCCGACGCATTTGATTCCTGAGATTCGCTATGTTGATCCCGATGGCAATCTTGAGATCGTTCCCAAAAATGCCTACAATGTTATCGTCTCCTGCCATGTGATCGAGCACCAGCCCTGCCTGGTGCGCCATCTCAATCAGGTCTTTGATCTGCTGCCAGTGGGTGGTCGCTATCTGCTGGTTGTGCCTGACAAGCGCTTTATCTTCGATCACTCTCTGCCGTTGACCCGTCTCTCCGAGCTGATCGATGCCTATCTGCAGAAGCGAACGCGCCACAGCCTGACGGCCTTGATCGACCGCTATTACTTATCCAGCCACAACGACTGGCAGCGTCACTGGGCGGGAGACCATGCACACGAACCGGAAGATCTGGATCGTGTTCGCGAAGCGATCCAGGACTTTGAGCGCGGTGGCTATGTCGATGTCCACGCCTGGCGCTTCACCCCGCGATCGTTGGCGGCGCTGCTCAACGACCTGATCCGGCTGGAGGTGTTCACCACCCCGTTCGAGGGCCGGATCCACCCCACCTTGCGCAACACCCACGAGTTCTTCGTGGTGCTGACCAAGGGCCAGGCACCCCGGCTCCCCTGACGCTGCTGCCCGCCCGGCCGTGGCCGGCCGGCTCATTTGGCCGACATCCAGTCGCTGCCGGTTCCCGTTTCCACCACCAGGGGCACATCCAGCGGCCTGGCTTGCTCCATCGTGGTGCGGGTCAGGGCCACGGCCGCCTCCAGGTCCTCAGGCGAGGCCTCCAGCACCAGTTCGTCGTGCACCTGCAGCAGCAGCCGCGCCTGCAGCCCCGTCGTCTGCAGCGCCTGATGCAGCTGCACCATCGCCAGCTTGATGATGTCGGCGCTCGAGCCCTGGATCGGCGCGTTGGCTGCTGCCCGCAGCAGCTGCCCTTCCCGCCCGGCTCGGCGGGCTCCCTCGAGATCGATCTCCAGCGGATCCTTGCCCAGATGGCGCCCCAGGCCGGCGGGATCAAAGGCGAAGGGCCGGCGCCGCCCGAGGATCGTCTCGACGTAGCCGCGGCTGAGGGCCAGCCGCTCCTGCATCTCCAGAAATTCAAAGACCAGCGCATAGCGCTCGCGGTAGCGGTTCAGGAACTCCTTGGCCTCCGCCAGGCCCATGCCGGTTTCGCGGGCGAGTCGTTGGGAGCCCATCCCGTACACCACCCCGAAGTTGATCGTCTTGCCCAGGCGCCGCTCATCGGCGTTCACCTCCGCCTTGTCGAGCAGCAGCCGCGCCGTCAGGGCGTGCACATCCTCCCCGGCCCTGTAGGCCTCCACCAGCACCGGCTCCCCGGACAGGTGGGCCAGGATGCGCAGTTCGATCTGCGAGTAATCGGCGCTGATCAGCGTCCAGCCCGCCTGCGGCAGGAAGGCCTTGCGGATGCGCCGGCTCAGTTCGGTGCGCACCGGGATGTTCTGCAGGTTGGGGTTGCTGCTCGACAGCCGCCCGGTGGCGGTGACCGCCTGGTTGAAGTCGGTATGGACCCGCCCGGTCTCCGGTTCGACCAGCTGGGGCAGGGCCTCCACGTAGGTGCTGCGCAGCTTGGCCAGGGTGCGGTGCTGAAGCACAAGATCCACCACCGGATGGTCGTCCGCCAGCTTCTCCAGCACGGCCGCATCGGTGCTCCAGCCGGTCTTGGTGCGCCGGGACTTGCGGCGGTCGAGGCCGAGGGTGTCGAACAGCAGCTCCCCGAGCTGCTTGGGGGAGGCGAGGTTGAAGTCGGTGCCGGCGGCCGCCTTCGCTTCGCTCTCCAGGTGCTCGAGCTGGGCACTGAATTCGCGGCCCAGCTCCTGCAGGTAGGGCACATCGATGCGGATGCCGGTGGCTTCCATCAGCGCCAGCACCGGCTCCAGCGGCAGCTCCACCGTCTCCAGCAGAGCCGGCAGGGCGGGGCCCAGCTCGGCCAGCTGTCGGCGCAGCAGCCCGGTCAGCCGCCAGGTCAGATGCACATCCATGCCGCAGTACTGGGCGGCGTCCTCGAGCGGCACGGCGGCGAAGGTCTGGCCCTTGGGCACCAGCTGCTCGTAGGTGGTGGGCATGAAGCCGAAATTCCGTTCGGCCATCACCTCCAGTCCGTGGCGGGCATTGGCATCCCGCAGGTAATCCGCCAGCAGGGTGTCCATCACCACGCCGCCCAGGGCGATGCCGTGGCGCAGCAGCACCAGCCGGTCGTATTTGGCGTTCTGCAGCGTCTTGGGGTGGCTGTCACTGGCCAGCCAGGGCGCCAGGGCCGCCAGCACCGGCTCGACCCCAAGCCCGTCTGTGCCCCCATGGTCCACCGGCACATAGGCCAGATCGGTGGTCTCCGGTCCCCAGCAGACGCCGATGCCGACCAGTTCGGCTTTGAACGGGTTGAGGTCGGTGGTTTCGGTGTCGAGAGCCACCGGCGCCGCCGGATCGGTGCGCTGCCCCAGCTGGCGCACCAGAGCCTGGAGGGCATCCGGCGTGCGGATCAGGGCAGGGTTGAGGCGGGGGGCCGCCGAGGCCGCGGCCTCGTCTCCGGCGTCGCCGCCGGCGGTGGCACCTTCGGCGTCGGCTCCGGGGCTGGGCTCAACGGCCCGGACTCTGGCCCTGCCCTTCGCTGCGGCGCCGGCTGGGGAGGCCGTTCCCGCCGGGGCTGCGCTGGTGGCCGCGCTGGGCTGGGCGGTGGTGTCGGGTTCCGGATGGGCCGAGAAGATCCGCACGAAGCCCTCCACCTGCCGTTTCAGGCTGTGCAGTTCGAACTCCTCGAGCAGGGCGCCGAAGGCGTCGCGGCGCACCGCGCCGAGATGGAGCCGGGGATCCTCGGGCAGGGGCACATCCACCAGGATCCGGGCCAGCCGCCGCGACAGGAAGGCATCGGCCCGACCTGCCTCCAGCTTGCCCCGCAGGGCCCCCTTGATGGCCCCCTTGCTCGCCTTGGGGCCGTCCAGGGCATCGAGGGCGGCATAGATGCCATCGAGATCGCCGTTCTCCTTCAGCAGGGTGACGGCGGTCTTGGGGCCGACGCCCTTGACCCCGGGGATGTTGTCGGAGCTGTCGCCGGTGAGCGCCTTGAGATCCACGACCTCCTCCGGGATCACCCCCAGGCGCTCCAGCACCTGCTCGCGGCGCACCTCGGTGGGACCGCTGCTGCGGGCATAGGGGCCGCCGCCCATGTACAGAACGGCGATGTCGCGTGCGTCGTCCACCAGCTGGAACAGATCGCGGTCGCCGGAGAGGATGCGCACCCGCCAGCCCTCCTGGGCGGCCCGATGGGCCAGGGTGCCGAGCACATCGTCGGCTTCGTAGCCGGGGGCCAGGCAGAGCGGCAGGTCGAGCCCCTCGACCAGCACCCGCTGCAGGTTGGCCAGGTCGATGAAGAAGGCCTCCGGCGCCTCCTCGCGGTGGGCCTTGTAGTTGGCGTCCTCCTGGTGGCGGAAGGTGGGTTCGGCGGTGTCGAAGGCCACCACCACCCCCTGGGGTTCCAGACCCCGGCAGTTCTCGAGCAGGGCCTTGAGGAACCCGTGGGTGACGCTGGTGGGGATGCCCGCCTCGGTGCTCAGCCCGCCGTCACCCCCCTTGGTGAGGGCGTAGTAGCTGCGGAAGGCCAGGGAGTGTCCATCCACCAGGAGCAGCAGGGGTCGCGTGCTGGTTTGGGGCGACTCCTGGGCCATGACCTGCCGGGCGTGCACGGAACGGGACTGAGCTTGGCATCCGAGCGCCGGCGGCCGCTCCCACCGTCAGAGCCAGCGGTCTCTCCCTGCGGCATCCTGTGGGCAGTGCCTCGTCTCTGGACCGATGCCCCGCCAACCCAACCGCTACGCCATCCATCTGATGCTGGCGGGCGGACACCATCAGGTGGTCCACTTCCGCACCCTGGAGGAATTCCAGAACTGGTATGGCGGCGTGCTCACCGTTGCCACCACCGACACGTTCGTGAACGTGCCGATCAACGATCTGGATTCCGAATATCTGGTGGTCCGGGCCGGCAGCGTGCTGGGGCTGCGGGTCGAGCCCGTTTACTCCACCATGGATCTCGACTGAGGCCGGTCGCCCCCGGGGCCGCCGGCCGAGCGGCCTGGACCCGGCTGGGGCGCCAGGGGTTTGGGGTGCTGGGCTGACGCCCGAGTGGACCTGCCGGGGCGCCGGTCAGGCGGAGCCAGGCTGAGCGGCGGAAGCCAGGCGCGGAGCCGCCTCGCCGATGCGCTGCAGCAGGCACCAGGTGGTGATCAGATCGGGGCCCTGGAGGCTGCCGAGCAGGGCCGCCCGCAGGCTCTTCATCACCACGCCTTTCTTGACACCGGCGCTGGCGGCGGCCTGATCAAGCAGCGCCTTGGCCCCATCGGCATCCAGGGGACCATCCGTGAGAGCGGCGGCGATGGTCGCCACGGCCTCCCGGGCTCCAGCGGTGGCGAGCTGCTCGCTGGCGGCAGGGTCGGTCACCGGCCGCTCGAAGAAGGGACGGGCCTGCTCGACCCCATCGGCCAGCAGGGTAAGGGAGGGGCCGAGCAGGGCGCAGAGATCCTGCTGCCAGGTCGGATCGGCGCCGGGCCCTCCCGCGCTCCCCCAGCCCTGGGCCTGCCAGAGGGGCTGCAGCCGGCTGAGCAGCTCGGCCGGGCTGAGGGCATGCAGTACCTGGGCGTTCAGCCAGTTCAGCTTGTCCCAGTCGAAGCGGGCCCCGGCGCGGTTGACGCGCTCGAAATCGAACACCGCCGCAGCCTCGGCCAGGCTGAAGCGCTCCCCCATCCCCTCCGGTGGTGACCAGCCCAGCAGGGTCATGTAGTTGGCCAGGGCCTCGGCGTCGTAGCCCATCGCCCGGAAGTCGCTGATTGAGGTGACGCCATCGCGCTTGGAGAGCTTGCGCCCCTCCTTGTTCAGGATCAGGGGGGTGTGGGCGAACACCGGGGCCGGCACGCCCAGGGCCTCATAGAGCAGCAGCTGCTTGGCGGTGTTGGCGATGTGGTCTTCGCCGCGGATCACGTGGGTGATGGCCATGGCAGCGTCGTCGACCACCACCACCAGGTTGTAGAGGGGGTCACCGATCCGATCGGCCGGCGCCCGGCGGGCGATCACCATGTCGCCCCCCAGATCGGCGCCGGACCAGCGCATCTCGCCCCGGACCAGATCGCTCCAGGTGATCACTGCCTCGTCGTCGATCCGGAAGCGCACCACCGCCTCGCGGCCCTCGGCGATGAAGGCCTGCTCCTGCTCGGGTGTGAGGTCGCGGTGGCGGTTGTCGTAGCGGGGGGCGCGGTTGGCGGCGGCCTGCTGCTCGCGCATGGCGGTCAGTTCGGCCTCGGTGGCGTAACAGCGGTAGGCCAGACCCGCCTCCAGCAGGCGGGTGATGGCGTCCCGATGCTCCTCGATGCGGGCGCTCTGGATCACCGGCTCGCCATCCCAGGTGATCCCGAGCCAGCGCAGGCCCTCCAGGATGTTGTCGGTGTACTCCTTGCGGCTGCGCTCGCGATCGGTGTCCTCGATCCGCAACAGGAAGGAGCCGCCCTGGCGGCGGGCGAACAGCCAGTTGAAAACAGCTGTGCGGGCGGTGCCGATGTGCAGGGTACCGGTGGGGCTGGGGGCCAGACGCACGCGCACCGGTCCACTCACGCTCACGCTGAACGGCTCCTAGGTTGGGAACGGGACTGACGGGGCTCGAACCCGCAACTTCCGCCGTGACAGGGCGGTGCTCTAACCGATTGAACTACAGTCCCAATTCTGCGCAGCCTTGGCTGGGCAGTTGCCGCGCTCACGCCGGCTCCAGAAGTATCCATCGCCACCGGTCCCCCCGTCAACCGTTAAGGGGCAACTGTCAGCCGGCGGCTGGCGCTGGCGTTGCTGACCGGCTGTTGGCCGCGCAAAAAAAACGGCCCTGGAATGGGCCGGCATCAGAGCACTTCGTCGTGGTGGCTCGACGGTTAGGGAAAGCTGTTGGATTCAGGGCCGGAAGCCGGCAGGCTCAATCAGGCGGACCTGATTGCCGCGGGCTGTGAATTCACGGCCCTGATCGCTTTGTACAACAACGCGACCACCGGATTTCACGCGGATCACCCGGGCCCGGACCCAGCCGAGAGCGGCTGATTCCAGCACTTTCACCACATCACCGGGTTGAAGATCCAACTCCATGTTCAGGACAAGGAAACTGCAAATGGGGACATCGAACGCGCCGTGGAGGACTTGAACCCCCGACATCAGGTTTTGGAGACCTGCGTTCTACCAACTGAACTAACGGCGCAAGGCGATGGCCCCAGGAACTGAACGCTGTTGCGTGCGGCGGACTGAGCCGCCGCACGCAACAGATTCAACGGTCGAAGCGTTGCTTCACACGCGTGGCTTTGCCCACCCGCTCGCGCAGGTAGAAGAGCTTCGCTCGACGCACTTTACCGCGTCGCTCGACCTTGACGGAAGCCACCTGGGGGCTGTGCAGCATGAAGACACGCTCCACGCCGATGCCCTGGAAGATGCGACGCACCGTGATGGTTTCGTTGAGGCCGCCATGGCGCATGGCGATCACGACGCCCTCGTAGGGCTGGACGCGCTCCTTGTTGCCCTCGCGGATGCGTACCCCGACGCGCACGGTGTCGCCGACGTAGATCTCCGGCAGGTCGCTCTTCAGCTGGCCGGCCTCAAAGGCGGCGATCAGGTCGGCGGCGCTGCGCTTGCCGGTGGTGGCGACCGCCACCGGCTTCTCAGCGGTGGCCACGGCGGTGTCCGCTGCCTGGGGTGCTGCCACGTCGTTGCTGTCCACGTTCACGTTGGTGTTCGATTCCGGCTGGGTACCGGTGGTTTCCGCTGCCATCCCTGCTCCGAGGCGCCTGGCCAAACCGCCAGTGTACCGGCTCAGGTTCCGCCTTCCGGGGCGGACGGTCGTCGGGCCGGCCGCAGCCGCTGCCAGGCCATCGCCGCGCCGCTGGCCAGCATCCACAGCAGCCCCAGGCCGTTCAGCAGCACGTACCACGTTTCCCCCTGGCGCCCCAGCCAGGGGTTGAGCCACTCGCCCTGGTGGATCACCATCAGCCAGTGGGCCGCTTTGCCGCTCAGTCCTCCCCAGTCGCGGGCCAGGCGATAGCCGACCCCGGTCAGCACCGTGACGACCAGGGGCAGGAGCACCACCGGTGCCAGCGAGGCGTGGATCCTGCGCAGCTGCAGGGTCAGGCGGCTCGGTGATGCCATGCGGATCGCTCGGCGGCGGAGGCAGTCCATTGATAACTTGAACCGAACTGCCCAGCTGTGCTCCGGAGCTCGTCATCCCATGAACCTGTTCGCCGACCTGCTGGCCAGTTCCTCCGCCGGCAAGGGGGGCTCGGGTCTGGTCACCCAGAGTGGTCCCCGCATCCAGAAAGGGCGCCGGGGCGTTGAGATCAAGTCAGCCCGCGAGATCGAGACGATGCGCCGGGCCAGTCGCATCGTGGCCACCGTGCTGCGCGAGATCATGGAGATGGCGGCCCCGGGGCTCAGCACCGGCGACCTCGACCGGCACGCCGAGACCCGGATCCGGGAGATGGGGGCGGTGCCCAGCTTCAAGGGCTACCACGGCTTTCCCGCCAGCATCTGCGCCTCGATCAACCACGAGGTGGTGCATGGCATCCCGAGCAACCGCCGGGTGATCCAGGCCGGTGACGTGCTCAAGATCGACACCGGGGCCTGCTACGAGGGCTATCACGGCGACAGCTGCGTCACGATCTGCGTCGGCGAGGGCGTGCCGGAGGCGGGCCGCACCCTCAGCCGCGTTGCCCAGGAGGCGCTGATGCAGGGGCTGGGCACCGTCAGGGCCGGCAGCACGCTGCTGGAGCTGGCCGGGGCCGTTCAGGACCATGTGGAGGCCCATGGCTTCGCGGTGGTCGAGGACTACACCGGTCACGGCGTCGGCCGCAACCTGCACGAGGAGCCCTCGGTGTTCAACTACCGCACCCGCGACCTGCCCAACATGGCCCTGCGGCCGGGCATGACCCTGGCGGTGGAGCCGATCCTCAACGCCGGTAGCAAGGCCTGCCGCACCCTCAAGGACCGCTGGACCGTCGTCACCGTCGACGGGTCACTCTCGGCCCAGTGGGAGCACACCATCGTCGTCACCAGCGACGGCTGCGAGATCCTGACCGACCGCGACTTCTGAGGCCCTGCCAAGCGGCACCATTCCCCAGGATGTTCCGGTTCAGGGAGCGCCGGCGGCCGCCGGCCGGCTGAGCGCGCGGAAATACAGCCACCGTCCGAGGCTGGCCAGGGGCATCAGCACCCAGGTGAGCGGATTGGGGGTCACCACGATCAGCCCCCAGTTCCAGCCGGCCTGACGCAGCACCTCCCCTGCCACCCAGTCGGCAGTCATCACGCCGATCGGGTTCAGGGCCGAGCGGAAGGGGCCCAGCACCAGCCGGCGGATGCGCAGATCGGCGGCCAGATCAAGGGCGCGCAGGCTCAGCAGCTGCCCCATCAGCCGCTTGCTGATCTCGTAGAGCGGGCTCACCGCCGGCAGGATCTCCGCCTCCGAGGTGTTGACCCACAGCTCCGGCCGTGGGCGGCCATCCGCCGGCCGCTGCTGCACCACACGGGCGAACAGCTCCATCAGCCGCCAGGCGCTGAGGGCGTTGATCTCCAGGGAGCGCTCCACGGCCACGGCATCACGCTGCTGGTGCACGTTCACCCCATGGTTGAGCACCAGGATGTCGACCTCGGCCAGCAGCGGGGCCAGGGCCTCCTCCTGGCCGGTGGCCCAGCACACCTGCCGCAGCGGCAGCGGCTCGCCCTGCGCATCGCGGATCTCCAGGGGGGTGTCCGAGCTCGTGAGGGCGATCAGCCGGGCCCCCTGCCCATGCCAGCGGCGCAGCAGGGCCCGCCCCAGGGCGCCGCTGGCCCCGGTGATCGCCACCACTGGAGAGCTGCCAGTCGGAGCGCTGCCGGTCGCGGGCGGAGCGGGGGGACGGACGGCGCGGCTGGACATCGGGAACGGGGCGGGGAGAGGCTCGGCGAGCGGTTCGGACTCCGGCGCATGGCGGGGTAGCCGGTGCCGGCGCTGCCTAGATTGGCCGCCATCCTGGTGGTTCCGGTGAGGTCGCTCCATGCCCACCCCGTTGCTGATCGGCTCCTGCGAACCCTTCAGCGGCAAGTCCGCCCTGGTGCTGGGTCTGGCACGCCAGCTGATGCGCCAGGGGGTGGCGGTGGCCTTCGGCAAGCCCCTGGCCACCTGCGCCGAGGCCACCCCCGCGGCCGACGCCCAGCCCGTTGACGCCGATGTGCGCTTCATCGGGGCCACCCTCGGCCTGCCCCCTGACCAGCTGATCGCCTCCGTCCACCAGCTGGAGCCGGATTCCGCCCATCGCCGACTGCTGGCGGGTGATCTGGAGTCCGAGGCCGGATTGGCCAGCCTGCGGCAGCAGCTGGCGGCGGCGGCCGCCGCCGATCGTCAGGTGCTGCTCGAGGCAGCGGGCAGTCTCAGTGAAGGTCTGCTGTATGGCTTGTCTCTGGTGCCCCTGGCCCGCAGCCTCCAGGCCCCGGTGCTGCTGGTCCATCCCTGGGTCGACAGCCGCAGCGTGGACGGCCTGCTGGAGGCCCGCGCCCAGCTGGGCGAGCTGCTGGTCGGGGTGGTGCTGAACGGCGTCGATCCCGAGGCCCTGCCCCAGTTGCGCCAGGAGGTTGAACCGGCCCTCGAGCGCCTGGGGCTGCCCGTGCTCGGCATCCTGCCCCGCAGCCCCCTGTTGCGCAGCGTCACCGTCGAGGAGCTGGCCCGTCGTCTGCAGGCACGGGTTCTCTGCTGCCACGAACGGCTGGATCTGCTGGTGGAAACCCTCTCGATCGGGGCCATGAACGTCAACTCCGCCATGGAGTTCTTCCGCCGTCGCCGCAACATGGCCGTGGTCACCGGTGGCGATCGCACCGACATCCAGCTGGCGGCCCTGGAGGCCTCCACCCAGTGCCTGATCCTTACCGGCGCCGGCGAGCCGCTGCCCCAGCTGATCAGCCGCGCCGAGGAGCTGGAGGTGCCCGTGCTCAAGGTCGATCACGACACGCTCACCACCGTGGAGGTGATCGAGGCGGCGATCGGTCATGTCCGCCTCAATGAAGCCGTCAAGGCCACCTACGCCATCCGGCTCGTCGAGGAGCACTGCCGCTTCGAGCGGTTGTTCGAACGGCTGCGGCTGCCGATCCGCGCCTGATCCGTGCGCCCTGCCTTTCCAGGGCATCCCGCCCGCCGGCACTCCCTCCTCCCGGACCAACGCTGCTAGGTTCACCCTCAGTGGCAGCGGTACACGGGTGACCCGGTCCCTTGATCTACCGGCACTCGACCGGATCGACACCCTGGCCCAGGAACTGGCGATGCTCCAGGACCGTGGCAAGCGGCGCATCGCCATCCTTGGCAGCCGCCACGTCCCGGTGGTGTCGATCCATCTGGTTGAGCTGGTGGCTCGTTCCCTGGCCCAGGAGGGCCACACCCTGATCACCTCCGGCGCCCAGGGGGTCAACTCGGCTGTGATCCGCAGCGTGCTTGAGATCGACCCGTCCCGCCTCACGGTCCTGCTGCCCCAGAGTCTGGATCGCCAGCCCAGCGAATCCCGCGACCAGCTGGAGCGGGTGCTGCATCTGGTGGAGAAACCCGAGCACGACGAACTGCCCCTGCCGATGGCCAGCAGCCTCTGCAATCAGGAGATCATCGGGCGTTGTGACCAGTTGATCTGTTACGCCTTTCACGACAGCGAAACTCTGCTCTCCAGCTGCCGCACCGCCGAGGACATGGGCAAGGTGGTGAGCCTGATGTTCTTCGACTGAGGCGACCGAGACCCTGGGGAGGCCCAGACCATCCAGGGGCGGCGTGGACCATCACCACACATGGACCACCTGGTGACAGGAGCGGTGCACCAACCCCCGGAAAAGGCTCGGCGGCGCCTTCGGCGCCCGAACGGTGGCCCTTCGGAGCTCAGGTTGCGGCGTCGCTGTCCCGGCTTGGCACCACCCGCAGCCGGGTGCCTTCCCGCCCCAGCACGATGACGCGACTGCCAGCGGCCGGGCGCAGCTGGGGATCGAGGTTGAGGGCCGCCCAGCTCTGCCCCTGCCAGCGCACCCGCCCCTCCCCCTCGGCGTCGAAAGGTGTGATCACCTCGGCCTGGTCGGCGCGGGCCGCCGGCGGGATCGCCCGCTCGCCCTGCCGGGTCGACCAGCGCCGCAGCAGGCCGTAGCCCCCGCCCACCAGCAGGGCGAAGAGCAGAATCTGGAGCGGCGCGGGCACCGGGGTGAGGGCCGTGATCAGGGCCAGCAGCAGCGAGGCCAGGCCTCCGATCAGCAGCAGCCCGTCGCTGTCGATGCCGAGCAGCACCAGGGCCAGCAGGCCGAGGGCCAGCAGGAGCCAGAGGGGAGCGGACGCCACGGGCCGGACCGGAAGGCCTCCATTGTCACTGCACGGGGTCAGATCAGTGCGCCATGGCTAGTCTGCGTTCACCACCTCTGACGCCCCTTCCGACCCCATGGAAGCGTTGGTTCCCGTCGTCCTGGCCCTGCTCGCCGGCCTGGGCATCAGCAGCGTCAAGGTCACCAGCAGCAGTCGCTCGATGCTGGTCGAGCGGCTCGGCAAGTACGACCGCGAGCTCAAGCCGGGTCTGTCCCTGGTGCTCCCTGGTGTGGAGCGGGTGGTCAGTCATGAGTCGCTCAAGGAGCGGGTGCTCGATATTCCGCCCCAGCAATGCATCACCAAGGACAATGTGTCGATCGAGGTGGATGCCGTCGTCTACTGGCAGCTGCTGGAGCATGCCCGCGCCTTCTACGCGGTCGACAACCTGCAGGCGGCCATGGTGAATCTGGTGCTGACCCAGATTCGCGCCGAGATGGGCAAGCTCGACCTCGACCAGACCTTCACCACCCGCCAGGAGGTGAACGATGTGCTGCTGCGCGAGCTGGATCAGGCGACCGATCCCTGGGGCGTCAAGGTGACGCGGGTGGAGCTGCGCGACATCCAGCCCTCAAAGGGGGTGCAGCAGGCGATGGAGCAGCAGATGACGGCGGAGCGGGAGAAGCGGGCCTCGATCCTGCGCTCCGAAGGGGAGAGGGAATCCCAGGTGAACGCGGCCCGGGGCCGGGCCGAGGCCTTGGTGCTCGATGCCAAGGCCAAGCAGGAAGCCCTGCTGCTGGAGGCCGAGGCCCAGGCCAAGCAGCAGGGCCTGCTGGCCAAGGCCCGGGCCGATGCGGCGCGGGAGCTGGCCACGGCGATCGAGGCCCATCCGGCCGCCGCCGAAAGCCTGCGCCTGCTGCTCGCCCGCGACTGGATGACCATGGGCCAGGAGATGGCCCGGGCCCAGAACGGCAGTGTGCTGATGGTCGATCCCCAGAGTCCGGCCTCCCTGCTGGCGGCGCTGCGGGGGCTGCAGGAGAAGAGCGGTTCCTGATCCTGAGGTCCCGAGCCGGTTGCCCGCGTCGCGTCTGGGCTCCCTCGCTTTGCCCAGGCTATTCCCGCACGACCATGCCGCCGCTGCGCTGGTCTCGCCCGTCCGCCTGCGGCGGGGTGCTGAGCCTGCCGGCTCAACCGGGCGATCAGCCGGCTGGCCCGGCGACCCCCCGGAGCCGGCTTCGGTGGCTGGAGACCCCCGGCTAACTTTGACTTTTGGCAAGACAAGGGTGAAGGGGCTCCGCCGGCGGATCGCGGCCGCAGCTGCGGCCTTCCTGGGCCTCGGCCTCGTGGCATGCCGGCGCCCCACGGAGGTGACCGTGCCGATCGCCAGCTGGCCCGGCTACGAATACTTTCACCTTGCCCATGCCCGCCAACTCGACCAGGCGGCGGGCCTGAGCCTGACGCCGCTGGTCTATCCCGACCCCCAGGACATCGTCAAAGCGTTTGAGCAGGGGCGGATCTCCCTGGCCCAGCTCACCACCGTGGAAGTGGTTGACCTCTGCTCCAGGCTGCCGCAGCGTTGCCCGGTGGTGGTGCTGATCCTCGATGAGTCCCGCGGTGGTGACAAGCTCGCCGTGCGCCGCAGCATCGGCTCGATCGACGGTCTGCGCGGCCAGCGGGTCGGAGTGACCCCGACCACCCTCGGCCCCTACGTGCTCAGCCGCGCCCTCGCCAGCCGCGGCATGACCCTGGCCGATGTGCGCATCGTGCCGATGCCCCTGGCCGACATGGGCCGGCGCCTGGCCTCGGGTGAGATCGAAGCGGCGGCGTTCTTCCCGCCCTTCAGCGATGCGGTGCTGGCCGACGGCACGGCTGTGGAGGTGTTCAACAGCTCCCGCATCCCCGGCGAGATCTTCGACGTGCTGGTGGTCGATCGCGCCTTCTACCGCGCCAATCCGGCCACGGTGGCCGCCTTGCTGCGGCTGTGGCAGCAGGCCCACGACCTGGCCCGGCGCGATCCCAGCGCCCTGGCGCTGATGGCGGAGCGCGAGGGGGTGAGCCCGGCGGTGTTCCGCGAGAGCGAGCGGGGGCTGGTGTACCGGTCGCTGCAGCAGCAGAAGCCCCTGCTGGCGCCGGGCGGCCTGCTGCAGCGCAACCTGGCGGCGGTGCAGACCGTGCAGAAGCAGCTCGGCATGATCAGCGGTTCGGCCGTGCTGCCGGCCGTGTCCGATACGGCCCTGCGGCAGGCGCTGCAGTGAGATGGGAGTCTCCTGGCGCTCCCTGGATCGGCTGTCCCTCTCCGCGCGGCTGGCCCTGCTGCTGCTGGCGGTTGGCCTGACCCCCCTGGTGCTGTCCCAGGTGCTGTCGGTGCGTCTGTACGAGCGGCGCGTTCTCAACGGCGAGATTGACTATCTCGAGCAGATCGCCACCAAGAAGGTGGATCAGGTGGAGGGACTGCTCACCACCAAGGGGATCGAGCTCGATGAGCTCGCCCACTCCGCCGAGGTCCGCAGCGACCTGCCCGCCCTGCGGCGCGTGGCGACGGATGCGTCCGCGACGGAGGCGTCCGCCCAGGCCCTGCGGAGCCGGTACCGCGATCTGGCCCAGCGCAACGGTTTCGTCGATCTGCTGGTGCTCGACGGCGGTGGTAGGCGGCTTCTGTTCAGCTCCAGTCCGGCGCCTCTCCCGGGGCTGCGGCCCGGCCAGGCCCTGCCGGCATCCTCACGGCTGCACACCCTGCTGCAACGCTTCACGGCCTGGAGCGACGTGGCGGTCACCCCTCTTGATCTCGACCCCAGCCTGGGCTCTCCGGTCGCCTACGTGGGCGCACGCCTGCCGTCCCTGGGCCCCGATCGTCTGCTGCTGGTGGGTGTGCTCGATGGTCGCAGCTTCGAGCGGGTGATCCAGAGCCGCTTCGAGAACCTTGAGCACTCTTCCCGTGTCGCCCTGGTGCGCGAGCAGGCGGCCGGTGACGCCCTCAGCTTCCGTCCGGTGGTTCAGGCGGCGGGTTCAGCCCGGGACTCCCAGCCCCTGCGCTACCTGAGCCGTCATGGTGGGTTCGATCCGGGCAGCCGCCTGCGCGGGGATGGCGGCGCCGGTTTTGTGCGCCGGGGTCAGTCCGAGACGCTGCTGGCGGCCTGGCGGGAGATCCCGCTCACCAGCGTGTCGGTGCTCGCCACCATGACCGAGGCGGAGGCCCTGCGCTACTCCCGCGATCTGCAGGACACCCTGCGCTGGTTGCTGCTGCTCACCGTCGTGCTGGTGGCGGTGGCCGGGGTGCTGCTGGGTCGCCGCCTGGCCCGCCCGATCCTGGAGCTGCATGAGGCGGTGCAGCACTTTGATCCCGAACAGGAGGGAAGCCTGCATCTGGTGCAGGTGCGTGGCGAGGGGGAGATCGCCACCCTGGCCCGCACGATCAACCGCATGGTGCTGCGCATCCAGGAGCGCAACGCCCACCTGCGTCAGACCTCCGAAAAGCTCGACACCTACATCCAGACCGTGCAGACGGCCTTGCTGGCTCTGGATTTCAACGGTCGGGTGCAGCTGCTCAACCGCTCCGGCTGCACCCTGCTCGGCCTGGCTCCCCAGGGCTGGCAGGGGCTCGACTGGCTGGCGCTGGTGGTGGAGGAGGATCGCGAGCTGGTGCAGATCTGGATCCAGCAGGCCAGTCGCGGTGTGCTGCCGCCGAAGGCGGTGCTCGAGTACAGCCTGATAAACGGCGTCGGTGAGCGACGCCTGATGTGCTGGTATCTGAGCCTGCTGGAGGACGGAGAGGGGCAGCCGGCGGCCCTGCTCGGCTCCGGTGAGGACATCACCGACCGCCGGGCCCAGGAGCGGGAGCTGGAGCAGGCCCGACTCGATGCCGAGCAGGCCAACGCCGCCAAGAGCGAGTTCCTGTCGCGCATGAGCCACGAGCTGCGCACCCCGATGAACGCGATCATCGGCATGTCCCACCTCGCCCTGCGCACCGCCCTCGACGTCCGTCAGCGCGATTATGTGCAGAAGATCAGCGCCGCGGCCCAGAACCTGCTGGGGATCATCAACGACATCCTCGACTTCTCGAAGATCGAGGCCGGTCATCTCAGCCTGGAGACCACCGATTTCCAGCTGGAAACGGTGCTGGCTGACGTCACCAACCTGGTGGCGGACCGGATCTTCTCCCGCGGGGTGGAGTTGCTGATCAGCGTCAGCGAGGAGGTGCCGGATGCCCTGATCGGAGATCCGCTGCGGCTCAGCCAGGTGCTGATCAATCTGCTCGGCAACGCCGCCAAGTTCACCGAACAGGGGCAGATCACCCTGCGCATCACCGCCGGTGAGCGCCAGGGCGAGCGGGTGGAGCTGCTGTTTGCCGTCGAGGACACGGGCATCGGCATGACCGAGGAGCAGCAGCAGGGGCTGTTCGAGGCCTTCACCCAGGCTGAGGCCTCGACCACGCGTCGCTATGGGGGCACCGGTCTCGGCCTGGCGATCTGCCGTCGTCTGATGGAGCTGATGGGCGGCTCGATCAGCGTCAGCAGTCAGCCCGGCCAGGGCTCCTGTTTCACCGCCCGGGCCTGGTTCGGCATCGGCGAACGGCCCCTGCCGCGGGTGGTTCCCGATGGGCTGAACGGGATGCGGGTGCTGATCGTTGATGACAATCCCGTGGCCCTGGAGGTGGCGGACGGATTGCTCAGCCACCTGCCCCTGCGTCGCGACAGTGCCGCCGCTGGCGACCAGGCCCTGGGGATGCTGCGCCAGGCCGCCCGCAACGACGACCCCTACGGTCTGGTCCTGCTCGATTGGCAGCTGGGCTCGGGTCCCGATGGTCTGGCGCTGGCCTGCCAGCTGCGCGCCGATCCGGCGGTGCCCCAGCCGCGGATCGTGCTGATCACCGCCTACGGCCACGATCTCGCCGACCAGCATCCGGACATCAGCTGCGTCGATGCCTGCCTCAGCAAACCGCTGCAGGCCTCCGCCCTGATCGATGTGCTGGCGGAGCTGTTCGGGGCGGGTCGGGGCCCGCGCCAGCACCACCGGGCGCTCGCCGATCAGGAGCGCCGGCTGCAGGCAAGCCTGCAGGGTCTGCGGGTGTTGCTGGTCGAGGACAACCCGATCAACCAGCAGATCGCCGAGGAATTGCTGGCTATCGTCGGGGTGGAGGTCTGCACCGCCGCCAATGGTCTGGAGGCGCTGGAGGTGCTGCAGGACCTGAGCGGTGCCGATGCAGCAGATCCGCTGCCCTTTGATCTGGTCCTGCTCGATCTCAATATGCCGGAGATGGACGGCTGGGAGTTCGCCCGCCACATCCGCCTGGACGCGCGCTGGGCCAACCTGCCGCTGCTGGCGATGACCGCCCATGCCATGCAGCAGGAGCGGGAGCGCTGCCTGGCCATCGGCATGCAGGATCACATCAGCAAGCCGATCGATCCGCAGCGGCTGTACGAACGCCTGCTGCACTGGAGCGGTCGGGGCGGCGATCAGGCGCCCACCCTGCTGGCCCCGCCGCCGCCCGCCTCGGAGGGGTTGGCCATCGAGGGTTTCGACACCGATCGCGCCCTGGAGCGGGTCGGCGGCAATGTGCGGCTCTACCAACGCCTGCTCAACAGCTTCGTGCACACCCAGGCCGATGCGCCCGAGCGCCTGGCCGCGGCCCTGGGTGCCGATCAGCGGACGGAAGCCGAGCGGATCGTCCACACGATCAAGGGGGTGGCCGCCAATCTCGGCGCCACCGCCCTGGCCGATGCGGCCGCCTGCCTCAATGCCGAGATCCTGCGCGGCCAGGCCCCGGACGAGCTGGTGCAGCAGTTCGGCCATCAGCTGGCCCAGGCCATGGCGGCCATCAAGGCCGTGCTGGCGCAGGAGCAGGGCCCGCTCCCGGACTTGACCACGACCGGCGGGCCACCTCTGGCGCCGGAGCAGCTCAGCGAGGACCAGCGTCAGCTGCTGCGCCGCCTGCGCCAGCTGCTGACTGCCGCTGATGGCGAAGCGCTCGATCTGCTGGAGAGGAATGATTCAGAACTGCGTTCGATCCTTGGCCTTTCTGCATACAATGCATTTATTGCATCGCTCCAGCGCTTCGACTTCGCTGCCGCGCTTCATGCCGTGAGTGCTGCGATCGCTGTCATCCCTGAGGTGTCCGGTTGAGCCTTCCGCCTGCAGAACCCATCGCTGCCACCCGCACGCCGCCCTCAACCCTGGCGGACTCCGAACGCCCGACGGTCCTGGTGGTGGACGACACTCCGGAAAACCTGCAGCTGATGAACGGCCTGCTTCGCGAACACTGGCGCGTTCGGCTCGCCAACAACGGCGAGACGGCGCTGCAGCTGGCCGTGCACCAGCCCCTTCCGGATCTGGTGCTGCTCGATGTCATGATGCCGGGCATCGATGGCTATGCGGTCTGCCGCCGGCTCAAGGCCGATCCGCTCACCCGCCACATTCCGGTGATCTTCCTCACCGCCAGGGATCAGGATGAAGATCAGCAGCTGGGTTTCAGTTGCGGTTGTGTTGATTACATTACCAAGCCGATCTCGCCACCGCTGGTGATGGCCCGGGTGAGCACCCACATTGCTCTCAAGCGAGCCAATGATCGCCTGGCGGATAACAACCGCACCCTGCAGGTGGAACTGGAACGCCGCACCGATGAGGTGCAGCGGGTGCAGGATGTGACGATCATGGCGATGGCGTCGCTGGCCGAGACCCGTGATAACGAAACGGGCATGCATCTCCGCCGCACCCAGAACTACGTGAAGCGGCTGGCGCAACGCCTGGCCACCGATTCGCGCTATGCCGAGGAACTGAGCGAGGAGGTGATCGAGCAGCTTTTCAAGTCGGCTCCTCTGCACGACATCGGCAAGGTCGGCATCCCCGACGGCATTCTGCTCAAGCCCGGACGCCTGACTCCGCAGGAATTCCAGATCATGAAGGATCACCCGGTGCTCGGGGATCGGATCCTTGCATCCGCTGAGCGGCGGCTGGAGAGCCCCAGCACCTTTCTGCGCTTCGCCCGCGAGATCGCCCGCCACCACCATGAGAACTGGGATGGCAGTGGCTATCCCGATGGTCTGGCCGGTGAGGCGATCCCCCTGTCCGCCCGCCTGATGGCTGTGGCGGATGTCTATGACGCCCTGATCTCCAAACGCTGCTACAAGAGTGCCTTCGACCACGATCAGGCCTGTGCCTTCATCCTCCAGGCCAGCGGCAGCAAGTTCGATCCCACGATCGTGGACGCCTTTCGCGCCTTGATGGCCGACTTCGCCGCCATTGCCGCACGCTATCGCGACAGCAATCCAGTGCCCTTCGATCAGATCTGAAGCTCGGGAGATCTGGCCTCCTGAAGCCTTGACGCACAGTGGCGGATGCCTGGAAGGGTTGCTGGGCCTCCGCCATCCTGCTCCGAATCGGATGCCGTGGATCCCAAGGGTCCCGTTCCGTGTGGATCAGGGATTGCGGGCTCTCTGAGGTTGACCGCCGGCCTCTGGTGGGGCCACCGCCGGGGTTGTGATCGCGCCCTGTCAGCGGTGGATCAGGCTGATCTTCTGCCACCAACGTGGGCCGCGGCGGCGACGCGCCATGCTGAGGAAGAGGCGAAGGCTGACATCAATCTCTCCGCCGTGTGCATCGATCACCTCTGCCATCGCCGCCAGCAGCGCTTCGCGCTCGGGCACGGGGAGTGACTGTAACTCGGCGGCGCTTCTTCTGTCGGAAATGTAGCTTTGTCGATCCTCCTTGATCGTCCAGTCCATCGTCACCTCACGGTAATCCGAGTAGTTTTCTGACGCTGCGAACTGGGCACGCAAGGCCCGTGCATCTCCGCGGGGGCGCTCAGGTACAGCGGCTGAGACCAGAGCCTCGATTGTTTTGCTGCAAGCCGACTCGCCTGGCAGCTCCTGCTTGTGGAAGATCGCCAGAATGCCGCTGGGCGCCAGAACATCAGCGGTCTTGGTGAAGCGCAGATCGTGACGGACCCAGTGCAATGAGCGGGCGGCAATGATCAGATCAAAGTGTTGCGAGTTGGCATTCCAGTCATCAAAGGTGCTCTGTACAAACTCAACGTCTGGATAATCCCGGCATGCCTGCCGAGCGGATGCGAGTAGCGCCGGCCCTGGCTCCAGGCAGACCATCGGCAGGCCCCGTGGCGCGAACAGCGCCGTGGCCTCGCCAACACCACAGCCGATCTCCAGGATGAGGGGGTGCCACCGCTTGCCTCCAAATTCTAGAATTTTATCGACAACCTCAACCGGATAGGAAAATCTATGGCGACCAAAGCTCTCTTCTACTTCCTCGAAATAGTGTGACCGCTGACCTTGGGAGAACATCATGAGAGCGCACTTTTATTGTCTTAATTGTTGCAATCGCATTTCTGTTTCCCGCTCTCTGTCATGAACCGAAAGGCAGTCTCCGCTAGGGATGGTGAGTGGCTCTCGAGAGTTTCAGAGGGATGGCAATCGCTTCTGATGGTGCTGGTGGAGTCGACTGGCCAGGGCTGATGGGTTCGGTTTGATCCCGGCATGGCTGCCTTTGATCCGTTCGGCTGATCCGTCTTGGATTGTGCCTCTGAAATCCCGATCGCCCCAGGCTGGCCAACGCTGGGCCTGTTCCGGGTCGGTCTTGAATGTCCAGGAGTTTTCATGCAGAGACGCTGCTCCTCCCGGCCAGCTTAGCCCGCCAGCACCGCCTTGAGCCCTTCGCTGTAGAGCAGGCCGGTCACCACGATCGCCCCCGCCCAGCACAGGCTGCGCAGCGGTGGCAGATCAGCCACGTAGGCCCCGATGTAGGCCAGGCGCAGGGCCGGGTGCACCAGGGCCGCCACACCGACCCAGCCCGCCAGGCGTTCGGCGTTCAGCAGGCAGAGCAGCACCGCCGGGGCGAACAGGGTGAAGGCCTCGAAGCTGTTCTGATGGGCCCAGTTGGCCCGCTTGCCCCAGGCCGGAAGCCGCTCGAACATCGCCCGTGGCGCCGCCAGATCGCTGGGGGTGAAATCGGCCTGGGAGCGGGCGGCGCCCAGGGGCACCAGGCTGGCTACCACCACGCCGCCGGCGAGCACCAGCGACCAGGCGAGGGGGGCGGCGACGGCAGCGCTGACCATGGGTTCGATGGGGGCTCGGGAAAGGGCGGGGACCGGCCGGAGCGACGGCAACCGCTTAAGGGGTTGCGGGGTTGCAGGCCGGGGTGCTGAGGGCGCTGGGAGCGTTGGGATCCAGCCGCGGCGGGAGTACCGCAGGCCGGTGGGGCCGGGGCTGTCGGCGCCTCCGTTCTAGGTCGGCACCCCTGCCGTGCGCGCCCATACTGGGGCCACCCCTGCCCGTTCCACCCCTCCATGGCCGACACCTTCAGCTTCGATGTCGTCTCCGACTTCGATCGCCAGGAGCTGGTCAACGCTGTTGATCAGGTGCGCCGCGAGGTGGGCCAGCGCTACGACCTCAAGGACTCCGGCACCACCATCGAGCTGGAGGAGGGGGCGCTGACGATTGTGACCGCCAGCGACATGACCCTGCAGGCGGTGGCCGATGTGCTGCGTCAGAAGGCCACCAAGCGCAACCTCTCACTCAAGATCTTCGACTTCCAGACGCCCGAGCCGGTGGGCGGCAACAAGCTGAAGCAGGAGGTGAAGCTGCGCAAGGGCCTCAGCCAGGAGCTGGCCAAGAAGCTCAGCAAGACGGTCCGAGATTCGCTCAAGAAGGTCACGGTCGCGATCCAGGGTGAGAGCCTGCGGGTCACCGGCAAAAGCAAGGACGATCTGCAGGCCGCGATCCTGCTCCTGCGCGACCAGGACCTGGAAGTGCCGCTCCAGTTCGAGAACTACCGCTGAACCGGGGCGGGAGGCGCCGGTGACCCAGCCGATCACGGCGGCAGCCGCCGCACAGACCGGTCCAGGACCCGCTGCTGGGTCCGCGTCTGTCGGCTTCACCGCCATCCGGCCCTGCGGCGGTGAACCCGACAGTGGTTCGGCGCAGGAACGGACCGTAAAGCCGGGGGGCGATCGGGCTGCCGATCGGAGTCCCGATCCAGGGCCTCGACCTGGGGTCCCTCCCCATCGCGATCCTGCAGCCGATCCTGATCCGGCTCCGGGCGGGATCGCTGGCCAGGCTGCCGGAGCCTGGCGCTTCTGGATCGATCGCGGCGGCACCTTCACCGATCTGGTGGCCCGCGCCCCGGACGGACGGATCGTGGTGCGCAAGGTGCTGTCGGTGCAGCCGGAGCGGCCTGGCGATCCGGCGATCAATGCCCTGCGCGCGGTGCTCGGGCTCGCCCCCGGGGCTCCCCTGCCGCCGGGGCTGGTGGAGGAGGTGCGCCTGGGAACCACCGTGGCCACCAATGCCCTGCTGGAGCGCCAGGTGGCGCCAGTGCTGTTGTTGGTCAACCGCGGCCTGGCCGATCTGCACCGGATCGGCGACCAGCACCGCCCCGATCTGTTCGCCCTGGAGATCGTGCGACCGCGGCCGCTGGACGTGCGGGTGCTGGAGGTGGAGGGCCGCCGCGCCGCCGACGGCCGCCTGCGTGAACCGCTGCGGCTGGACGCGGCCCTCGAGGCCCGCATCCGCCGGGCCTGTGCGGAGGGTTGCCGCAGCATCGCCGTGGCTCTGCTGCACGCCTATCGCCATCCCGAGGAGGAGCGGCAGCTGGGGGCCTGGCTCGAAGAGCGGGGTCTCGGGCCGGTCACCCTCTCCCACCGGATCAGCCGGCGCGCCCGGCTGGTGCCGCGCCTGGCCACCACCGTGGCGGAGGCGGCCCTGGCCCCGGTGCTCTGGCGCTACCTCGACCAGGTCCGCGCCGCTCTGGGACCGGCGGACGGATCGGATCAGGGCCCGGGCCCACGCCTGAGGGTGATGACCTCCAGCGGAGCCCTGCGCGCCCCCGCCCTGCTGCGCGCCACCGACACGATCCTCTCCGGTCCGGCTGGCGGCCTGGTGGGTGCCGCGGCGGCGGCCGCCGCCGCCGGTCTGGCCGATCGCCCGCTGCTGGGCTTCGACATGGGCGGAACCTCCACCGATGTGTTTCACCTGGAGGCCATGCCCGGCGGCGGCGCTGGCGATGGCGGCGCCCATCGGTTCGAGCACCGCAGTGAGACCGAGATCGATGGCCTGACGCTGCAGGCCGCGATGCTGCCGATCCACACCGTGGCCGCCGGTGGGGGTTCGCTGCTGCAGGTGGCGGGAGGCCGGCTGCTGGTCGGCCCCCGCTCCGCCGGAGCCGACCCCGGCCCGGCCTGCTATCGCCGCGGCGGCCCGGCCACGATCACCGACGCCAATGTGCTGCTCGGGCGCCTGCCGATCGATGCCCTGCCGCCGGTGTTCGGCGCCGATGGCCGCCAGCCGGCCGATGGGGGGGCGGTGCGCCGGGCGTTTGAGGAGCTGGCGTACGCGATGGCGGCTCCCGGCCTGCCGCCGCCGGCCCCGGAGGCGGTGGCGATGGGGGCCCTGACGATCGCGATCGAGCGCATGGCCGAGGCGATCCGCCGGATCTCGATCCAGCGCGGCCATGCCATCGGCGAGGCGGTGCTGGTCTGTTTCGGCGGCGCCGGCGGGCTGCATGCCTGTGCCCTGGCTGAGGCCCTGGGTCTGGCCCGGGTGCTGCTCCACCCCCTGGCGGGCGTGCTCTCGGCCTGGGGCATCGGCCGCGCCCGCCAGAGCCTGCTGCTGGAGCGCAGCCTGCGACGCCCCCTCACCCCGGGGCTGCTGCGCGATCTGGTTGCGCTGCACCAGGAGCTGGTGGAAGCCGCGATCGCCGACCTGCGCGCGGCCGGTGATCTGGCCGCCGGCGCCGTGCCCCGGGTGGTGCAGCGCCTCGAGCTGCGCACCGGCGCCAGCGACCAGGGGTTAGAGCTGGACTGGCAGCCCGGCGCCGACCCCAAGGTCGCCATGGCCCAGTTGCGGCAGGCCTTCGCCGCCCTGCATCGCCGCCGCTTCGGCTACGCCGTCGAGCCCGGCGAGCTGGTGCTGGAGCGGCTGGTGGTGGAGGTGCTGGCTCCGGAGGCGGAGGCGGATCTGGCCCCGGACCCGGACCAGGAGCAGGAGCCAGCCGGCGTGATGGCGCCGCCACCCGCCAGCAGATCGCGGCAGGGAGAGCCCACTGGCGGGGCTGCGGGCGGGGCTGCGGGCTCCGCCGGGATCCCCCGCCGGATTCTGTGGCTGCGGCAGGAGGACGGCGGGCTGGCGCCATGCCCTGTGCCCCGCTGCCGCCGCACCGACCTGGCGCCCGATGTCCCGCTGACGGGCCCGGCGCTGATCGTGGATCCCACCGGCACCACCGTGCTCGAACCGGGCTGGCTCGCTCGGCGTCTGGCGGACGACAGTCTGGTGCTGGAGCGCTGCAAGACCCCCGCAAGCGCTGGCCCGCCGGGCGGCGCGGGCGTCCCCGCGCCCGGTCAGGCTCCGGTGGCCGTGGATCCGATGCGCCTGGAGCTGTTCCACCACCGGTTCGCCGCCATCGCCGAGCAGATGGGGGGGCGCCTGCAGCAGAGCGCCCGCTCCGTGAACATCCGCGAGCGGCTGGATTTCTCCTGCGCCCTGTTCGATGGCGCCGGGGCTCTGGTGGCCAACGCCCCCCACATCCCTGTCCACCTGGGCTCGATGGGGGAGAGCGTGGTGGCGCTGCTGGCCGCGGTCCGCCGGGGGGACTGCCCGCCCCTCACCCCGGGGGATGCGATCGCCAGCAACGATCCCTACGCCGGCGGCACCCACCTGCCCGACATCACGGTGATCACTCCGGTGTTTCCCCCGCAGCGCGCCGACGGTTCGCCGCCGGCATTCTTCGTGGCCTGCCGCGGACACCATGGCGATGTCGGCGGCATCACCCCAGGCTCGATGCCCCCCTTCAGTCGCAGCATCGCCGAGGAGGGCCTGCGCCTCACCAACGTTCCTCTGCTCAGGGGCGGGGTGTTCGATGGGGCGGCCTGGCGGGCCCGACTGGCGGCCGGCCCCCATCCGGTGCGCAATCCCGAGCGGCTGCTGGCCGATCTGCAGGCCCAGGTGGCGGCCAATCGGCTGGGGGTCGAGGAGCTGCAGCGCTGGATCGCCCGCGAAGGCCTCGAGGAGGTGCGGACCTGGATGGGCCATGTGCAGGCCAACGGGGCCGAGGCCGTGCGTGAGGTGATCGATCGCCTCCAGAACGGCCGCCACAGCGTCGAGCTCGATGACGGCGGCCGGATCGTGGTGACGGTGACGATCGACCGTGCGGCCCGGCGCGCCTGCGTTGATTTCAGCGGCACCTCCCCTCAGCAGCCCGGCAACGGCAACGCTCCCCTGGCGATCACCCGGGCGGTGGTGCTTTACGTGTTCCGCTGCCTGGTCGGCCGCTCGATTCCGCTCAATGCCGGCTGCTTCGCGCCGATCGACCTGGTGGTGCCCCCGGGCTGCCTGCTGCGGCCGGATCCGCCCGCGGCGGTGGTGGCGGGCAATGTGGAGACCTCCCAGGCGGTGGCCAATGCCCTGTTCGGCGCCCTGGGGGTGATGGCCGCGGCCCAGGGAACGATGAACAACCTCAGCTTCGGTAACGACGTTCTCCAGTACTACGAGACCATCTGTGGCGGCACCGGCGCCGGTGCCGGCTTCGCGGGGGCCGATGCGGTGCAGAGCCATCTCACCAATTCCCGGCTCACCGATCCGGAGATCCTCGAGGACCGCTATCCGCTCTGGCTGGAGCGTTTCGCCGTGCGCCGCGGCAGTGGCGGTGCGGGGCGCTGGCCGGGGGGTGATGGGGTGGAGCGCTGGCTGCGCTTCGAGGCGCCGCTGCGGGTGTCGCTGCTCTCCGGCTCGCGGCGGGTGCCTCCCTTCGGGCTGGCGGGTGGCGAAGCCGGAGCCCCCGGCGAGAACCGGTTGACCCGCGCCGATGGAACGGTGCAGCCTCTGGCCGGCCGGGCCGCGGTCGATGTCGAACCGGGCGACCGGCTGGAGATCGCCACCCCCGGCGGCGGCGGCTATGGCCCGCCGGGGGGGACCTGATGCCCCCGCTCCGTCGGCGCCACTTCCGCCCTTGCCGCCGCTGCGCCGCCCTGCTGGTGCCCCTGCTCGTGCCGGTGCCGGTGCTGGGCCTGGTGCCATCGTCCTGGCTGCCGGCCGCCCCGCTGCTCCCGCCGGCGGGAGCCGAGCCAGCCCGTTCGGCTGAGCTGGCGCGCGTGGCTGAGCCGGCGCCTCCGGCTGCTCCGGCCCGTGCGGCCGAGGCGGCCGATCTGCTGCAGGAGCAGCCGCCCCGCTTCCGCCCCATCCGCTCCACCGGCGGCATGGTGGCCACCCAGGAGCCCCGTGCCGCCGCGGTGGGGGCCGCGGTGTTGCGGGCCGGTGGCAACGCCGTCGACGCCGCCGTGGCCACGGCCTTCGCCGAGGCGGTGACCCTGCCGGTGGCCGGCAACCTGGGGGGCGGCGGCTTTCTGGTGCTGTGGTTGCCAGGGCCCTCGCCCGCCCGCCAGCGGGGCTGCCTGCCCCCCGCCATCCCGGCCAGCGGCGGCCCGGAGCTGGCGATCGGCGGCGGCCATGCGGTGGCGATCGACTATCGCGAGCAGGCGCCGGCGGCGGCCCGGCCCGATCAGTTCCTGACGGCCGCGGGCCAGGTGGACCGCCAGCTCGCCACCCGCAGCGCCCTCAGCACCGGCATCCCCGGCAGCGTGGCCGGGTTGGTACTGGCCCAGCGCTGCTACGGGAGCCTGCCTCTGCAGCGGGTGATCGCCCCGGCCATCGCCCTGGCAGAACAGGGCTTTCCCGTTGATCTCGCCCTGGCCGAGTCGCTGGCGGCCGCCGCCCCGGTGCTGCGCCGCGATCCCACCGCCCGGCGCCTGTTTCTGCGCCCTGTGCCGGGGGGAGAGCCCGGCGCGCCGGCGATCGGCCATCGGCTCCGCCAGCCGGAGCTGGCGGCCAGCCTGCGCCGGATCGCCCGCGGCGGCCATCAGGGCTTCTACGGCGGCCCCACCGCCGGGGCGATCGCCGCGCTGATGCGGCAGCGGGGTGGCGCCATCACCTTCGCCGATCTGGGGGCCTACCGGGCCCGGCTGGTGCGGCCCCTGCAGATCGGTTTCCGCGGCCATCCGCTGCTGGTGCCGCCCCTGCCGGCGGGTGGCCTGAGCCTGCTGCAGCTGCTCAAGCTCGGCGAGCCCTTCGATGCCCGCCCGTTCCCCGCGGGGTCGGCGGCCGAGCTGCACTCCCTGGCCGAAGCCATGGCCCTGACGTTCCGCGACCGCAACGCCCTCCTGGGCGATCTGGCCCAGCCCGAGCCGGTGGTGCGCCGCCTGCTCGATCCGGCCAGCCTCGACGCCCTGCGGGCCACGATCCGCCTGCAGCGCCACAGGCCCTCCGCGGAGCTCTCGCCCGTACCCGGCCGGCCCGGCGGTGGCACCAACACCACCCACCTCTCGGTGGTGGATCGCCACGGCGGCCTGGTGGCCAGCACCACCAGCCTCAACCTGGCCTATGGCAGCGGCATCGCCGTCCCGGGCGCCGGCTTTCTGCTCAACAACACGATGGACGATTTCGCCGCGGCTCCGGGCCAGGCCAACGCCTTCGCCCTGGTGCAGGGGAGTGCCAATGCCATCGCCCCGGGCCGTCGCCCCCTGAGTTCGATGAGCCCCACCCTGGTGTTCCATCCGGATGGGCGGCCCTGGCTCGCCACCGGCAGCCCTGGCGGTAGCCGCATCCTCACGATCGTGGCCCAGGTCCTGCGCAACCGCCTGGTGCACGGACTCAACCTGGCGGAGGCGGTGATCGCCCCGCGCATCCACAGCCAGCTCTGGCCCGATCGGCTCGATGTGGAGCAGGGCATCTCCCCCGACACCCTGGCGCTGCTGCGGGCGTGGGGGCATCGGGTGGCGCCGGCCGCGGCGATGGGGGCGGCCAACAGCGTCGAATGGCTCGGGGAGGGAAAGGGCAGCCTGGGGATCGCCGACCCGCGGCGCACCACGGGCCTGGCCCAGGCGGAGGAGGCGGGGCTCAGTCCGCGCTGAGCGGCTCGGATCCGGCGGTGATCAGGTTCAGCGCCGACAGCACCATGCCGGCGGCCAGCAGGGTGCCGATCGCCCAGGCCGAGTCGCCCGGCCAGTGGGCGATCAGCAGCACGCCCAGCACCACCGTGACGATGCCATCGGCCAGCACCAGAGCGCGGGCCGGGATCGCCCGGGAGGCGGCCACCGCCAGTTCGGTGACGCCTTCGTAGGCCAGCAGCAGGCCCATGAACAGGGTGAGGCTGATCGTGCTCTGCACCGGAAACACCAGCAGGGAGAGGCCGCCGAGCAGGTAAAGCACCCCCGAGAGGCCGCGCAGCACCTTGCCGCCGGTGGTGTCACTGCCGCCCAGGCGGATCAGCTGGGCGACGCCGGCGGCGATCGCCACGCCCCCCAGGGCGATGGTGAACAGGGTGGCGGAGATGAAGGGCAGGGCCAGCGACAGCACGGCGCCGATCAACAGCAGGGCGATGGTCAGCCAGCGCAGCGTGGGGGAGACGGGGGCGGTCACGGCGGCAGAGGTCCGGGATCGAAGGCTAGGTCGGCCGGCGTGGCCGAACCCGCACCTGGGCTGTGGCGATCCATCACAACAGCCCGCCAGGCCGGGCCGATGTGCCGATCCTGAGCATCTCCGGATCAGGGCCTCCGCCCCATGCTCGAGCTGCTGCCGCCGCTCAACGCGCACAACCTGCCCTGGATGGACACGCTCCATCCGATCGTCGTGCACTTCGTGATCGCCATGGCTCTGATCGCCGTGGCCTTCGATCTGATCGGCGTGCTGGCCAGGCGCCCCAATCTGTTTGAGGTCAGCTTCTGGAATCTGCTGGTCGCCACGGTGGCGATCTTCGTGGCGATCATCATCGGCCAGGTGGAGGCGGGCCTGGCCCAGCCCTACGGCGGCGCCAGCACCGTGCTCAATCTCCACAGCACCCTCGGCTGGTCCCTGGCCGGGGTGCTGGCGGTGCTCACCGGCTGGCGCTACGTGATCCGCAGCCGTGATCCGGCCGTGCTGCCCCTGCCCTTCCTGGCGGCCGGCGGGGTTCTCTGTCTGCTGGTGGCCCTGCAGGTGAACCTGGGCAATCAGCTGATCTGGATCTATGGGCTGCACACCGTGCCGGTGGTGCAGGCGGTGCGGGAGGGGCTGGTGTGAACGCCCTCGCCGCCAATGGTCTCCCCTACGCGCAGCCGATCCATCCCAACCTGGTGCACTTCACGATCGGCCTGTTCGTGATCGCCATCGCCTTCGATCTCGTGGGGGCCCTCTATCCGCTCGAGAAGCGGCTGTTCCGCCTGCTCGCCCTGCCGGTCACCCGGGCTGGCTTCCACGATGTGGGCTGGTACAACCTGCTGGCCTGCGCCGCCATCAGCTTCCTCACCGTGGCCGTGGGGGTGTACGAGATGCTGCTGGCCGAACCCCTCAGCGGCGTCACCGGTGGCCTGGGCCTCGATGCCCGTCACACCATGCTCTGGCATGGCGTCGGCGGTGTGGTGCTGCTGCTGGCGATCGTGCTGATGACGATCTGGCGTGGATACCAGCGCTTCCGCTGGCGTGCGGCGATGGGCCGTCAGGTGCAGTGGAGCTATCTGCTGGTGGGGCTGCTGCTGTTCGGCGTGCTCGGCCTCCATGGCACCCTCGGAGCCGAGCTGGGGGCTGAGTTCGGCGTGCATGTCACCGCCGATCAGCTGCTGGCGGCGGGTGTGGATCTGCGCGAGGCTCTGCCATGAGCACCGGTGCCTCCCGCCCCGCCGGCCGGCCGGCGCTGGCCCCGATCCTGCTGGTCGCTGTGGCGCTGGTGCTGGACGCGCTGGCCAGCGTGGCGATGAGCCGGCGGGTGCACCAGTGGCTGCCCGTGCAGGCCTCCAGCGCCGCCCCCGCCGTCGATGATCTGTTCGCGCTCGAAGCCGGCATCGGCACCTTCATCTTCCTGGGCTGTCTGGCGGTGATCGGTTGGACGCTGCTGTTCAATCGGGCCCGGAAGTACGACATGGACAACGGCGACCCGATCGAGGGCAACCTGCCGTTGGAGATCGTCTGGACCCTGGTGCCGCTGGTGCTGGTGATCGCGATCAGCATCCAGGCGATCCGGGTCAACCAGCAGCTGGCCAGCCTCGGCGGCAAGGTGCGGGTGGGCGATGCCGCCAGTGCCCTGGCCCTGGCCGCCGGGGCGACGTCCCGGGAGTCGGTCGGCCCGATCCAGGTTCTCGGCCGGCAGTGGTCGTGGGAGTTCATCTACCCGGAGGGGGTGCACAGCAGCGAGCTGCACCTGCCGCTCGATCAGCGGGTCGAGCTGGAGCTGATCTCCCTCGATGTGCTCCATGGCTTTTATGTGCCCGCCTTCCGGCTCAAGCAGGACCTGGTGCCCGGCAGCGTCATCCGCTATTCCCTCACCCCCACCCGCAGCGGCCGCTACCGCCTGCGCGATTCGATGTTCAGCGGCGGTTACTTCGCTGCCAACCAGACCGACGTGGTGGTGCAGAGCGAGGCGGAGTACAGGGCCTGGCTGCAGCAGGCCCTGCACCAGCCCCTGGTGCCGGCCGCCAACCCGGCCCAGGAGCTGTGGAGCCGTCGCCTGCGCCGCGGCAACCGGGGCTGGGCGACCGTGCCGCCAGCCCCGCCCCCCCTGGTGCACGTCGACACGGATCCCACCGCGCCCCACGAGGCCTGAGCCGCCGCCCTGATGTCTTCCACGATTCGCTTCGATCCCCGCGTGCTGCGGGCGCCCCATCCCGTCCCGGGAGCTCCGGACAACTGGCGGCGCTTCTTCAGCGTGAGCACTGATGCCAAGGTGATCGGCATCCAGTACATCGCCCTGTCGCTGGTGTTCCTGCTGGTGGGGGGCCTGCTGGCGATGATCATGCGGGGGGAGCTGATCACGCCGCCGTCTGATCTGGTCGATCCCACCGTGTACAACGGCCTCTACACGATGCATGGAACGGTGATGCTGTTCCTGTTTCTGTTTCCGATCCTCAACGGCTTCAACAACCTGTTGATTCCACCGATGATCGGGGCTCCCGACATGGCCTTTCCGCGGCTGAACGCGGCGGCCTTCTGGCTGTTTCCCCTGTTCGGCATCATCCTGATGGCCTCCTTCCTGGTGCCGGGTGGGCCTTCGGGTTCGGGCTGGTGGGCCTACCCGCCGGTGAGCACCCAGAACCCGCTGGGGCATCTGATCAATGGTCAGTTCCTGTGGATTCTGGCGGTGGCTCTTTCGGGGGTGAGTTCGATCATGGGGGCCGTGAATTTCTGCACCACGATCCTGCGCATGCGCGCGCCGGGCATGGGCTGGTTCCGGATGCCGATCTTCTGCTGGACGGCCCTGGCGGCCCAGACGATTCAGCTGTGTGGTCTGCCGGTGCTGACGGCCGGTGCCGTGATGTTGCTGTTCGATCTGAGCTTCGGCACCAGCTTCTTCCAGCCGGAGGGCGGTGGTGATCCGATGCTCTACCAGCACTTCTTCTGGTTTTATTCGCATCCGGCTGTGTATGTGATGGTCCTGCCGATCTTCGGGGTGTTTTCGGAACTGTTTCCGGTCTATGCCCGCAAACCTCTGTTTGGCTATCACGTGGTGGCGGTCGCCTCATTTGCAATCACATTTCTGAGTCTGATCGTGTGGGTGCACCACATGTTCACCAGCGGAACGCCGCAGTGGATGCGCAATCTGTTCATGGTCACAACGATGCTGATTGCGGTTCCCACCGGCATCAAGGTGTTCGCCTGGATCGCCACCCTCTGGCGCGGCAGGCTCAGGCTCACCACGGCGATGTTGTTCTGCCTGGGCGGGCTGGTGAACTTCATCTTCGCCGGTATCACCGGCATCATGCTGGCCACCGTGCCCGTCGATGTTCACGTGGGCAATACCTATTTTGTGGTCGGTCACTTTCATGCGGTGATCTTTTCGACCATCACCTATGGCGTGTTCGCCGCCATTTACCACTGGTTTCCCAAGTTCACCGGCCGCCTGATGTATGAGGGCCTGGGCAAGCTGCATTTCGTGCTCACCTTCATCGGCAGCCAGCTCAACTTCCTGCCGATGCACTGGGCCGGTCTGATGGGTATGCCGCGCCGTGTCGCCTCCTACGACCCGGAGTTCGCCGGCGCCAACGTGCTGGCCAGCCTCGGGGCCTTCCTGCTGGGGGTGGCCACGATCCCCTTCCTGATCAACCTGGTGAGCTCCTGGGCCCGGGGTGAGCCGGCCGGCGCCAATCCCTGGCAGGCGATCGGCCTGGAGTGGCTGCTGCCCTCGCCCCCTCCCCACGACAACTTCGGTGACGACGTGCCGCTGGTGCTCGCCGGCCCCTACGGCTACGGCCTGGAGCGGCCGCTGGTGGAGGGCGAGGAGCGGTTCCGGCCGCCCGATCGCCGCACCCCCCCCAGCTCCCCTGGCCGATCGGGAGGCCTGAGCCGATGACCACCCTGCCCGTGGTGCCTCCGTCCTCCTCTTCCGAGCCCAGCGGCTCCGATCCCAGCGGCTCCGAGGCCTCCGCTGCCCCGGTCCACGGCGGCCACACCCTCACCGGCTTCGTGCTGTTCCTCTGCTCCGAGAGCCTGATCTTCCTGGCCCTGTTCGCCGGCTACGCCACCTATAAACTCTCGTCCCCCCAGTGGCTGCCCGCCGGTGTCACGGGCCTGGAGTGGGCCGGGCCCCTGCGCTACTCGATCGTGCTGGTGAGCAGCAGCCTGGTGATCCTGCTGGCGGAGCGGGCCCTGGCCCGGGGCCGGCGCCTCGCCTTCCGACTCTGGTGGTTGCTGACGATGCTGATGGGGTCGGTGTTCCTCTACGGGCAGGCCAGCGAATGGCTGCAGCTGCCCTTCGGTCTGCGGAGCGGTGTGTTCGGGGCCAGCTTCTACCTGCTCACCGGTTTCCATGGCCTGCATGTGCTGATCGGCCTGGTGCTGATGGCGGTGATGCTCGTCCGCTCGTTCCGCGGGGGCCAGGGACCGCTCAGGGCGGCTGATCCCGGGACCGCCATCGGTTCGGCCAGCGGACCGGAGCTGGTGCCCGCCGTTGCTGCCGGCATCGGCCTCGCCGAGGCTCCCGGGGGCATTGCCCTCCACGGGGCAGGAACGGCTGCCGGCAGTGGGGCGGGCCAGCCCGCAGGCGGCGACCACACCGGCATCACCGCCGTGGCCCTGTTCTGGCATTTCGTCGATGTGATCTGGGTGGCCCTGTTCCTGCTTCTATACGTCTGGCGATGATCATCGACGACCGTCACCACGATGTGATCGTGATCGGCAGCGGTGCCGGCGGCGGCACTCTCGCCGGCGAGCTGGCGTCCGCCGGCCGCTCCGTGCTGCTGCTCGAACGCGGCGAGGCGCTGGCGCTCAGCGATCAGAATGTGGCCGACATCGACCTGTTCCGCCGCCGTCGCTATCACCCCGAGGAGCCCTGGTTCGGCACTGACGGCGATCCCTTCGCTCCCCAGACCGTGCATGCCTGGGGCGGCAACACCAAGATCTGGGGCGGCGTGCTGCAGCGCATGCGCCCCCGGGAGTTCGCCGGCCTCCAGCTCATGGAGGGCTCCACGCCGGCCTGGCCCTTCCGTTACGACGACCTCGCCCCCTGGTACGACCGTGCCGAGGCGCTCTACCGGGTCCACGGCGAGGCCGGCGCCGATCCCACGGAACCCGCGCGTTCCGGTCCCTACCCCCATGCGCCGCTGCCGATCGAGCCCTTCCTCGCGGAGCTGGGCCAGGTCTACCGGCGCAGTGGTCTCCATCCCTACGTGCTGCCCCAGAGCTGGTCCGAGTCGGCCGTCGATCCCACCGGCGATGCCGAACTGTTCGGCGTCGAGCGGGCCGCTGCCTCTCCCGGTTTCGAGCGTCGGGGTGGCGTACGGGTCGAGGCGCTGCACACCGACCCCTCCGGCCGCCGGGTGCTGGGGGTGGAGGGCAGCATCGCCGGTCAGCGCTGGCTGTTCCGGGCGCACCAGGTGGTGCTGGCCGCCGGGGCGATCCACACGCCGGTGATCCTGCTGCGCTCGGCCTCCGAGGCCCATCCCCGCGGCCTGGCCAACGGCAGCGATCAGGTGGGCCGCCACCTGATGAAACTGCAGCTCACGGCGATCCTGCAGCGGGCCAGCCAACCCAATTCCGGCCGCTATGGCCGCAGCTTCGGCTTCACCGACCACTACTGGGGCGATCGCAACGTCAGCGTTCCGCTCGGGGCGATCCAGAGCGGTGGAGGGGTGCTTCAGGATCCGCTCTTCGCCGAATCGCCGCCGCTGCTGTCGCTGGTGACCCGTCTGCTGCCGGATGGGGCCCTGGAATGGCTGGCCGACCGCTCGATCACCTGGTGGGCGATGAGCACGGTTCGCCCCGACCCGGACAACCGGGTGCAGCTTCGCGACGGGCGGATTTCGGTGGCCTACCTGGCGAACAACCGCGAGGCCCACGACCGGCTGGTCTACCGCTGGTTGGCCTGCATGAATCAGGTGGAGGACGATCCGCTCACCCAGGTGGTGATGCGCACGCCGATCGTGCCCCGGGGTGAAGCTCCCGAGAGTGTGGTGGGCTATGCCTGCGGCAGCTGCCGCATGGGCGCCGACCCCGCCGATTCGGTGGTCGATGGCGAGGGCCGCTGCCACGGCATTGAGAACCTGTGGATCGCCGACGCTTCGGTGCTGCCCACGGCATCGGCGGTGGGCTCGGGCCTCACCGTGATCGCCCTGGCCCTGCGGCTGGCGGCCCGCCTCCAGGCGGAGCTGGGCTGAAAGCGAACGACCGCCGGCTACGCCCTGACTTGGTGTCGTCGCGGTCTTCTGCAGGCTGCTGAAAACCGCACCAGGGCGTCCCTCCCCGATGCGCAAGGGAAAACCAGTCCAACATCGCCTCGGTCCTCTCCACCCGCCCTTGTCCGCAGGCCCGCGCGGTCCGGGGGCCTCAGCAGCTTCTCAGCGCCGCAGGCTGGGAATGGTGCGCGGATTGCCGTCGCGCACGGCTTGATACATCGGCGAGAGGATTTCCACATCCGCTTCGGCGAACCGGTCCTGGATCGCCGCCAGCAGGGCCGACAACGTCTCGCGGTAACGGCCCACATCCCGCACGCTGGCGCTGAGCTCGTAGCTGATGTGGAAGTCGTTGAGCGCGGTCTGCAGCACCGCCGGCGGCACCCGTGCATCGATCTCCGGCACGGTCGCCGCCGCCGCCAGCAGCAGCGCCCGAACCTGGCGCCAGGGCACGTCGTAGCCGATCGTGACGGTGGCGACCAGGGCCACCGGCTGCTGGATCTCCCGGCTGGCGAAGCTGAAGTTGATGATCGGTGAGGCGATCACCGTGGCATTGGGAATGCTCACCAGCTCGTTGCGGGGGGTCTGGATGCGGGTGACCAGCAGGGCCCGATCCTGCACCCCCCCGATCACTCCGTTGATGTCCACCCGATCGCCCTCGCGGAAGGCGCGGGTGTAGATCAGCATCAGACCGCTGATCACGTTCGAGGCCACCGCGCTCGAGCCCAGGGCCGCCAGCACCCCCACGAACAGCCCCGCCCCCTGGAACACCCGGCTGCCGGACCCCGGCACGTAGGGGAAGGCCACGGCCAGGCCCACCACGATCAGGGCCAGGGTGACCAGGCGGGCGGTGGGACGGGCCCACTCCGGGTAGAAGCCCGGGAAGCTCAGCTGGCCCCGTTCGATCGCCGTGAACCAGGCCTGGCAGGCCCGGATCGCCAGGCGGGTGACCAGCAGGATCAGGGCGATCGCCAGCAGGTTGGGGATCGCCGCCACCAGCCCGTTCAGCAGCTTGCCCAGCACGCCGAGGATGTGGCCGCGCAGCCCCTCGGCGATCACCTGGGTTGGCGGGAACAGACCCAGCAGCAGCGGGATCAGCAGCCAGCCGGCCAGCACCAGCAGGCCGCCGTGCAGCAGCCGCAACCCCCACTCGCTGCTGGCACGCACCTGATCGTCGTCCAGCACCTCGCGGCCGGCGATCCGCAGCCCTCGAATCGGCCCCCCTTTTGGCTGGGTCAGCCAGCGGCGCAGGCGCCCGTAGGCCAGGGTCTGGAGCCGCACCCAGAGCAGAAAGCCCCCGAGCACCAGCAAGGCCAGCAGGGTGCCGCGGATCCAGATCTCGGGACGGTGGCTGAGGCGGTAGCTGCGGATCGCCAGCTCCAGCTGATCGCGGTAGCGCTCGGCCAGCGCGCGGCGGCTGCTGCCGAAGGCGCGGGCGGCCCGATCATCCACCGCCAGCTTCGGCCGGAAGGATCCGTCGGCCTCCCGCAGACCCACCATGGCGTAGGGCGGGTCGTCCTCGACCGCCAGCTGCCCCGGCTCGATGGCGAAGTCGGTGGCCATCTCCTGCAGTTCGCGGCTCATCCGCCGGGCCAGGGCGTCGGCGCTCTGGGCGCCGGCGGCGCCCCGCAGCTCCAGCACAGGTCGTCCCTCCAGGGTGACCCAGGCGGCCGCGGGCGTGCCCTTGGCAGGGGCGGCCGGGACGGGTGCGGGCCGGGCGGCCACGCCCAGGCCCAGGCAGAGGCAGAGGCACAGAATCAGACCGAGCGCCAGCAGCCGGGAGCCCGGGCGGCCTGGACCACGGCTCAGCTCAGGCAGCCAGGGACCTCTCCGCCAGGTGGCGATCCGGCGGCGAGGGTGTTCGGCGGGGAGCTGCGGACGGGGCGGCGCCGGCAGGGGCTGGTGGTGGGCTTGCCGGGGCATCGCCGTGTCCTCAGTGGCTCGAATCACGCATGCGAGCCACGAACTCCTGCTCCTGTTCCTTGCTGGCGAGCATGCCGTCTTCAACGATGATGATCCGATCGGCCACGTCCAGGATCTTGTTGTCGTGGGTGACCATGATGATCGTGGTTTTTTCCTTCTCAGCCAGTTCCTTCATCAGGTTGACCACCGTCCGCCCTGATTCCTTGTCCAGGGCGGCTGTGGGTTCATCGCCCAGCAGGATGCGGGGTCGGGCGACAAGGGCTCTGGCGATCGCCACCCGCTGACGCTGGCCGCCGGACAGGTTGGCGGGAAAGTAGTCGATGCGATCAGCCAGGCCCACCTTGGTCAGCATCTCGGCGGCGAGTTGGTCCATGTCCTGGTCGTAGTAGCGATCGTGGAGTTCGAGCGACAGCCGGACGTTGCGGCGGGCGTTGAGAAACATCATCAGATTGTGGGCCTGAAAGATGAAGCCCACATTCAGTCGCAGCTCGGCCAGCTGTTCCTTGCTGGCTCCATTCAGCTCCTGCCCGAGGATCTTCAGGCTTCCGTCCTGGCAGGAGCGCAGCCCGCCCAGCATGGTCAGCAGAGTGGTCTTGCCAGAGCCGGAGGGGCCGGTGCAGATGATGATCTGACCAGGGAAAATGTCGAGCGTGATGTCCTTGAGCGCATGCTTGCGGTTCTCGCCTGAGCCGAACCAGTGGTTGACATGGCTCAGCGAGATGATGGGTTCAGGGGTTGTGTCTGTCATCGGCCTCAGAACACATCGGCTGGATCCAGCTGCACCAGCTTGCGCGTCGCCAGCGTGCCCGAGCCGACGCACATCACAAAGGTCAGCAGCAGCACCTGCAGGGCCCGCGTCGCGGTCATGTAAACGGTTAGTTTGGTGACATTGGCGAGCACGGCGTAGAGCCCACAGGAGAGCAGAAGGCCTGGTACAAAGCCGACCAACGCCAGAATGGCCGATTGCTGGATGACAACACCGATCACATAGGAATTTTTGTATCCCATCGCCTTGAGGGTGGCGTACTGGGGCAGGGAGTTCATCACATCTCCATACAGAATTTGGTAAACGATGATGCTGCCCACTACAAAGCCAACCAGCACTCCCAGGGAGAAGATGAAGCCGACCGAGGCGTTGCGCTTCCAGTAGTCCAGCTCCAGCTGCGATAACCCCTCCCGGGTCACCACCTGCACATCATTGCCCAGCAGAGGATCAATCGCCGCCTTGACCGCGGCTGCAGATGCACCGGGCTTGAGTTTGATCAGCCCCACCTGAATCATGTTGGGGTCTGCCTTGGGGAACAGAAACATGAAGGTGCTGTCGCTGACGATCAGATTGGCCTCCGCTGCAAAGGTGGCCCCCATCGTGAACAGGTCGACAACCTTGATCCGTTTGTTATTGATTTCCAGATTGTACTGGCCATTCTTCTCAACGCCAGTGGAAACGGGGCCGTACTGCTTTTTGGAGTTGCGATCGAAGATGGCGTTGCCCAGCAGTCGCAGGTTGGATGTGTTGCTGTCTAGCTCAGGGAAGCTGAGCGAGGGATAGGCCAGATTCACTCCAAAGACGTAAACATCAAAGGACTTGCGGGTATCGGGCGTGATCCAGGTGGCGCGTGCGATCCGTAGTGGCGACACATAGTCCACGCCATCGACACCGAGAGCCTGGTAAAGGCGGCTGCGTTGGAACTCCTGCAGCGATCCCATATTGCTGTATTTGCGGCTCACCATCACCAGATCGGCGTCCATCCGCTCGATCGGTTTGCGCTGGCTGTTGTAAAGGCTATCGAGCAACCCAAGCTGGAAGAACATCAGCAGGTTGGAGAAGCTCACCCCGGCAATGCCGATCAGCATTTTTACCGGATTGTTGGTGACCTGCAGCCAGGCCACAGGCGTTCGCTTGAGCAGCTTCGCGAATGGGCTGGCCATTAGGGTTTCGAGGCTTCAGCGGTTGACTGAGGGGTGTTGGCCGCCGCCCCAACCTGCCGCTCCGGCAGCGGATCAAACACCACATTCACCTGAAGGTTCGAGGCGTATTTCAAATTGGTTTTGTCGATGTCTTCCTGGGCGATTTTCAGTTTCACCTCGAACACCCGTTGGTCCATGTTTTCACCGGGTTCGCCAGCGAAGATCGATTGCCGCTGCACTTGGCGATTCACCTGATACACCCTGGCCCGCATGCTCCCCTTGAAGCCATCGGCGCTGATCGTGGCCCCTTGGCCAATCGAGATCCCCGGCATGTCCGTCTGATACACCTCCGATGTCACGACCATTTTTGAGGTGTCTGCCATTTCCAGCAGTCCGTTGTCGCTGACCTTGTCACCGGGCCTGGCGATGATCTTCAGAATTTGCCCATTCTGCGGGGCCGTGACCGTGGCATAGCTGAAGTCCATCTTGGCCCGATCCCGGGCTGCGATCGCTTTGTCGAGTTCGCTCTGGGCCGTGGCCACGTCCTCTGGTCGGACTTCCTGAATCTTTGCCAGGGTCTGCTGCTCGCTCAGAATCTGGGCGCGCAGCGTACTGAGGGTTCCTTCGCGGTTCTCCACAGCTTCGTTGTAGTCAGACAGCGTGGTTTCGGCGCGCGTTCGATAGCGATCCCGCTCCAGCTCTGAAGCCCCCCCGCTGCGGAAAAGGGCGTCGTAGCGTTGCATCTCGATTTTCGCTTCCTGCATTCTCGATCGCTTGCTGGCCACCGTCTGATCCTGGGACAGCTTCTCGGCGGAGAGTCTGCTCTGGAGGGATTTGATCTTGTACTCCTGGGCCCGGATCTCACCCTGTTTGGCGCCTGCCTTGACCTGCACCAGCTTGTTGCGAGCCACGTCCACATCGCGGTTGGCCTCCTCGAGGGCCGCCTTGAGGCTGCCGTAGCTGTTGAGCACGGCCAGCGGCTGCCCCTTGGTCACCACCTGGTTCTCCTCCACCAGCAGCTCCTCCACCCGGTCGCCGCTCACCGAGCTCGCCACCGAGACCTTGCGGATCTTGGTCTCCGGTTCGATCCGCCCCAGGGCGGAAATCCGTCGGGGGGCTGCCACCACGGGCTTTTCCGGTTCCTTGGTGCGGCACCCTCCCAGGAGCAGGAGTGGGGTGCCGAGCCCGATCAGCAGAACCAGGGCTGACAGCACCGGTGGCAGGCGGCGGGGGCTGGGCATCGGCAACTGTGTCTGGTTGAACGCTAGCGAGCCTGGTCGGTCTGAACAGGGCACGGGAGACTGGGACCGTTGCATCTCCGGCCCATGCCGCGCCCCCCACTGCTGAGGTCCCTCGCGCCGCTCGTTCGCGGTGCCGGTCGCCGGACCGTGCTTCTGGTGGTGTCGCTGCTGGCTCTTCTGGCTCTGATCGCGACCCTCACGGAGCCTCGGCCCCACAGCTTCCCGGACCAGATTCAGCCCGCCGGGCCCCTCGTCGGGGACCCGACGACGCTCACGGTGGGGATCTATGCGACCAACAACCATGCCATTGACCTGGGCCAGCCCTCCTTCATTGCCGAGGGCTTCATCTGGCTGCGCTGGGGCCCCGAGCTGGATCGACTTCTGCAGGAATCCGCCATCGATGTGGATGAACTGATCACTTTTGAAAACCAGATTGAGGGGTGGGATACCAGCTGGATCAAGGCCTCGGAAAAACCCCGGAGACTCGACGATGGCAGCTATTATCAGCTCTATCAATACTCCCAGAAGCTCTATATCAATGGCCTGAGTCTCAGGCACTACCCTTTCCAGGACATCGATCTGCCGATTGTTCTTGAGCCCAACGATCAGACCGATCGTCTGGTGTTTGATCGCTTTCGCCTGGTTCCCGATGTCCGTAATACCCAGATCGGCTCCAACATTGATGTGCCAGGTTATGTGACTCACGGCTGGAGCTTTCGCGAGGTGAAGCACCGCTATGGCAGCAACTTCGGGCTGGCTACAAAGCGCACCAAGGTCGACAACAACGTCTACAGCCAGCTGGTCTTTAAGGTCAACTACCGCCGTTCCACCTGGGCTTCGATCTGGGCCATGTTCCAGCCTCTGGCGGTCACTCTGGCGGTGGTGATGATCAGCCCCAGTCTGGCCAGCAACCTCTGGGAGGTCCGCCTTGCCATCCCAACCACAGTGTTGCTGACCCTGGTGTTCCTGCAGGAGGGCTACAAAAGCAAATTGCCTGAATTGCCCTATCTGACGTATCTCGACAAAGTCTATGCCATTGCTTATCTGATCACACTCGCATCTTTCCTGCTGTATCTGTGGGGTGCCAACCAGATTGCCCATACCAGCATCGCAGCTGATGAGAGCGAAGCCACCCCCCCATCGGCAGCACTGTTGACCAGGCTGAATCATCTCGACCATCGTTTTCAGCTCTGGTCGCTTGTGGCGATCGTGGTCCTCGGTGCAGCCGCCTGGTTCATCTGAGGCCGATCGGTGCAGCCATGGATGCGAGGCCTCCAGAATCTGATCTAAGCTGGGTCTGTCAACGCCACAGTCAGGCCGGCTGTCATCCATTGCCTGCGCGCGTGAACACCCATTCGCCCCGTTGGTGAATCGATCGCATTTCCTCCTCTTTCCTGGTTCTTGCCGCCAGCCTCTTCACATGTTTCAGATGCAGCTTCGATGATGACAGGCATCCCTCTGATCGAGGCCTGTCCTCTCTGTGGGTCCACTGACCATCGGCAGCAGCCTGCGTCGTTGCCGAATCTGTACTCGGAGAAACTGGCGGCACTGATTGACTGCAACGAGTCTGAGCTGTTGGGCTCTGTCGCCAATGTCCAGTGCTGTCACTGCTCGCTCATCTACAAGCGTCAGTGGTTTGCGAGGCAGGTCCTGGAGCAGCTTTTTTCCGCGTCCGTGCCGTCCCATCCAAAAGGCTGGGACGTGCTTTCAGGCCGGTTTACACCAGCTAATTTTCAGGACGAAATCCATGCCTATGCGCAGGCGATCGCGATACAGCAGCAGGAGCAGATCAACCGTTATTGTCGCTCCCTCTCGTCGATCCTGGCAGCCATTCCAGAGCTCGACCCTTCATCCGAGTTGAAACCGCTGCTGGAGGCGATTGAACACGGCGATATTGAGACACTGCGGGCAGCCGACCCTCTGCTGCAGAGCCGGATGCACCGTCCCAGGCCCTATTCACGGTTTTCTGGATTCTCATCCCCCGATCTCTGGGATTATCTCAACCACAAGCTTTCCCCGCTAAAGTCCTATGCTGAGGTCGGTTGCCCGTTGTGGGGCCTGCTGCCGACAGCGCAACAGCATGGCCTCGAAGTGGCCTACTTCAAGCGTCCAGAGCCGAACTACTGGGCTCAGGGATGTCGTTCTGATGCCGGTGTCCACTGTTCGCAGCACCTGCAACATCATTCCCATGTTCCCCTGTTAAATTGGGATGATGACTCAGGCTTTCGATCCGATGCGATTGGTGCCTTTCAGTACCTGGATCACCTCGAGAACCCCCTCGGATTCATGGACGCTCTGTTCCAGCGTTCGCGATCGGCAGTGATCATTCTTGATGCTGTTGATCAACCCGTTGCCATTCAGCATTTCACCGGTTGGAGTGAGGCCACGGTGCGTTGGCTGGCGGAACGTCTCCGCTGCCAATTGCATGCTGACTTCAGCAGCATTGAGGTTTCTGGAAACCATCTCTACCTGCTCGTTCAGGATTCATGATTCATGGCGTCTCTGATCGGTTCCACCCAGCCTCCAGTACGGGATCATCCGAGCATCGGTGAGCAGATGCATCGACTGGCGCAGCGGCTGTGGCCCCTGAACCGATCCATCTCGGGTGCGGGTCTGCGCCAGACCCTGACGGTTCTACAGGAGATCCTGCCGGATCTGCGCCTGATGGAAGTGGCATCCGGGTCCAAGGTTCTGGATTGGACGGTGCCTGATGAGTGGGAGATGACGGAGGGTTGGTTGGAAGGGCCCGACGGATCTCGGATTCTTGATTCTGCCCACAATAACCTGCACGTGGTTGGCTATTCCACGGCCGTCGATCAGACGTTCACTCTGGATGAGCTGCAACCATTTCTCCACTCCCTTCCCGATCAACCCGATGCGATTCCCTACGTCACCTCGTACTACAAGCGCACCTGGGGATTCTGTCTGAGCCACCGCCAGCGCCAGGCGCTTGAGCCCGGACTGTATCGTGCCCACATCGAGGCACGTCATTTTCCCGGCAGCATTACGCTTGCCGAGTTGGTCTTGCCCGGAGAGCAGCAGACGGAAGTGTTCTTTTCCACCTATTGCTGCCATCCGTCCATGGCGAATAATGAGCTCTCAGGCCCTTGCCTTGCCACTTTCCTGGCCTCATGGCTACAAGGAAAAACGAGGCGAAAGCATACCTATCGTTTTGTCTTTCTGCCTGAGATGATTGGCTCCGTGGCTTACTTGCAGGGGCACATGGACGTGCTCAAAGCGCACACGATCGCTGGCTTTAATCTGTCCTGCGTTGGTGACGAGCGCACCTGGTCTTTTCTGCCATCTCGGCATGGTCATACATTGGCCGACAAGGTTGCCCAGCACGCGTTGCAGCATGCCGTTGACCATTGGGACCAGTACAGTTGGCGCGATCGCGCCAGTGACGAAAGCAATTACTGTGCGCCTGGCATCGACTTGCCTGTGGCCAGCGTGATGCGTTCCAAGTACGGAACTTTCCCTGAATACCACACGTCCCTGGACGATCTGGAGCATGTCGTCACCGCCGCAGGCCTGCAAGGATCCTTTGATCTCTACCGCAAGATTATTGACATTCTTGAACATCACTGCTACCCCCGGAGCACCGTACTGGGCGAGCCACAACTTGGTCCGCGCGGTCTGTACCCATCATTGAGCATCAAGGGAAGCAGTCGCCCCGTGCGTTCCCTGCTGGATCTGATGTCGATGGCCGATGGGTCCCGCTCCCTGTTGGATATCGCTACCTTCTTCTCGCTTCCCGTCTGGGACTTCTTTGAACCCTTGCAGACACTCATTGAGCACAACCTGCTGGAGATCTCTGAACTCCCTTTTGAGCCATGAATTGTCCTGTCGGCATCATCTTGTTTGCCCGGATGTCGTCGAACCGGCTGCCTGGCAAGATGTTGCGTCCAATCGGACCGACCAGCCTGCTGGAGCGGGTGGTGACCCGGGCCCGTCTGCTGGACCGCCCGCTGCTGTTGGCCACCTCCACCGAACCCGACGATGATCCCCTTGTCGTTGCCGCCGACGCGCTTGACCTGCCTGTCTACCGCGGCAGCCTGAATGATGTTCTGGGGCGCGCCTGCGGCGCGGCTCAGCAGGCGGGCTTTGCCGCCTTCGCACGGCTCTGTGGTGATCGTCCCTTCCTGCCACTCGAAGACATGCGACAGGCGATCCGGATCATGGAGGCTGGTCTGCAATCGGGCCAGCCGCCCGATCTGATCACCAGCAGGCTGCCCTCACCCGTTCCACCGGGAATGATGACTGAGGTGATTCGCACGGAGTCATTGGTAAGCCTCCTTGATCGGGCGACGCGCCCGGATGATCGCGAGCATGTCACCACCCACTTCTACCGCGCAGCTGACGACTACTGGCTGATCCCATTGGTATCGCCCCTGCAGAATCTTCCGCCGGCGCATTGTTCTGTGGATACCGATGTTGATCTGCGTCTCCTTGGTGAGGCTATTCGCTTGCATCCTTCGCTTGACTTCTGTGAGCAAGCCGCCGTGCATGCGGTCTGGAAGCTCCGTGCCGAGCACGACGCAGCCACTGTCTGAGTTGACAATAAAGCGGCCAGGGTGTAGTCTTTTGGGCTATCAGATTAGTGTCGTCTTCTGTGGTTGCCAATCAACGGCTGGTTTCTGGTGAAATGGCCCCGTCAGGGCATCAGATCGAGGCGTTTGATTTTCTCGCTGTCGAAGCCTATTCCTGGAGTCCCAATCTCGAAACTGCCTGCGAGATCTGTCTCTGCCAAGCCGAAAAGGGACTTCGCGTCGGTTTTGCATTTCTGGATATTCTCAATCTTGATGAGTACCATCAATGGGGAACGTCAGCCAAGACAGTAGCGAAGATTCTGCGGCAATACCGCTTATTGAAGGTGAAGTTGATCGCCAAGATCCTGCGATCACGCGGAGTTCACGTTTTCCGTCTGAGTGACCGAGATGTGAGTACTCTTCGACTCACCTGTGAGCAGGCGCATGTCAAGTCTGTTGAGGACCTTAGAAATCTCCGCCTGGGTGAGGCCAATATTGGTCTGGGTGTTCTTTCTTCCCTGATCTTTCATTGCCAAAGCGTCAATCCTGACCTGACTGCCTATCGTGAACTCACTGATACTCTGCTCACATGCGCTTTGCGTGCTTACCGGCTCACTACGGATCTGATCGTCAAGACGCGTCCCCAGACCATTCTGGTTTTCAATGGCCGTTTTGCAGCTGCGAAGGCCATTGTTGAAGCTGCCCGCCAACAGAAGGTGGATGTTCTCTACCACGAGGTTGGTTCGACTAAGGAGCGCTATTACCTCTCCAGTAAGACCTGCCATAGTGCTACCAATGCTCGTCTACTTCTCCAGGAAGATTGGCGAAATGGCGGCCCGGATCGAGAATCGATTGCCGAGCGTTTCTTTGCCCCCAGCCGACAGCGCCTTGGTCTCCTTGAAGGTCGCTACGACAATGGACAGAAGCGCAACAAGGTCTTACCACCAACGGGTCGACGCCGGTTTGTTTATTACGCTTCGAGTGTGGATGAGTTTGCTGCCGTGGAAGACGGCTACGACACCTTCCTTTTTGCGACACAGCGTGAGGCTGTTCAGTGGCTCGTTGATTGGGTCCGTGCTCATCCTGATACCGAGCTTGTGATCCGTTTGCACCCACGGATGCGCAATCTTTCTGCTCAGGAACGTGAGTGGTGGCTTTCATTCTCCGGTGGAAACATTCTGACGATTCCAGGTGAGCATCCTTGTGACTCCTATGCTCTGGCTGAGTCGGCCGATCGTGTCGTCACCTTTCACTCAAGTCTTGGACCAGAGGCTACCTATCTCGGCAGGGTCTCCATTCTGGTTGGTGATGCAAAGTATCGTGGACTAGATTGTGTGTATGAGCCACTGACTGTGGAGGAGCTTGATTCTATTCTGAGCGACCCTTCTCTGCCTCCCAAGCCCCGCCAGAATTGTTTGCCTTTTGGTTATGGTCGGATCATGGGCGGAACTCCTTATCGATTCTACAAAGCCCGAACTTTCAGTGACGGTAGCTTTTTTGGAAAAGCTTATCCTCCCTTGCCGTCACGTCTAGAGATTCGGGCCCGTAAGATGATCGGTTTTGCCAAAGGCTTCATCGATCGCGTGCGCACCAAGCGGGCTGTCGTCTATTGGTCCTAGCTTGTACAGTTGTTTGGCTGCCGAAGTCAAGCAGGCAGCTTTTGGCTAAATCTGGGAACGATCTCTGCCTCTCAGCTCTTTTCCTGACATCCCTGCAATAGGGTGATAGAGCTTGATGCATTGACCGGTTTGGCGATGCTTATTGCTGATCTACTCTGTCGTTGCGCAGTCTGGTTGCTACTTCATTCAAGCGTCCCCATGTACGTTGACGCCATTGACGAACAAAGCGAAAGTGTTGTGGTTTCTTAGTCAATCCCTGCGAGCTTAAGCCCCAGCGAGCATCCTGGACACTGTGGAGATAGAGATAGCACCACAGACCTGCCAGTTTTTCATTGGCTTTGGCATCGGCTCCCCTGTAGGCCTCTTTACGGCCACCCTGTAGGTGACCATAATCATGACGTTGGTGAACAGCCTGCAAAGCGTCTGTTCCATCAATCAGTGATGCCCCTTGTCGCAGCGCCTTCCAGGCCAGCCAATTGTCGTAGCGTGCTCTTCCGATCCGAAATGGTGGCATCCCCTTGAAAAGGCCTTGATTGTAAAAAAAGAAGTCCAGAGCGAAGGGACCACGACTCGACTGCTCGGCATTGATATTCTTACGCCATCCGGCTTCGTTGAAGTCGATCCTTTCTGTCACTTCAGCATCGGATGACTCTCCGATCATTAAATAAGGGCGCGGAAGACTATCCAATTCAAGCTGTTCGACGCGGAATATAATATCTGAATTAATGAAGCATAGATTGGGATATTTGGCTAGGGAGTCTGCAGTGTTGAAGACATGATCAAGTAGGGGAGCCCCAAGCTCAGAAAATGTGATGTCTGGAACGTGATCGATCTGGAGCTCAGAGGCGACCTCGGCTATTCCTGATTCATTCCCAAATAGTATCACTTGTGCGCCAGGGAACGCGCTCAGCCAGCTTCTGATCGCGTTGTTCTGAATTGTTCCGATGTGCCCTTCGAACGCTTTCGGCACTGTGAATAGAGTAAGCATGCCGCAGTCGAATCCACCGCATAATAGCTGAGACCCCGACACGATGGGTTCGTCAGTCGGGCGATCGGACTTGTGTCTGCTTTTGGTCCGTTGCCGCAGCAGTTCTGCAGCGTTTGCTCTCTGGATCGCGCTTTGTCAGGAAGCTGGTGATCCAACTCCAGCGCCATGGGTTGGTGATCAGAATCCGAATGAAACTGTCGTGCTTAGTCCATTGCGGCGCAATCAACTGGCCTGGAGCCACCCAGCCAATCAGCTGCCCGGCTCCACGTTGCAGCTTCTGTTTGTTTTTGGTCATGCTATTCACCAGCCAAAGTAAAAATACATCTTGACTTCGGCTCCATAGCTGTGTTTGTCGCTGCTCAAGAGTGGCGAATTGGCGCCGTTGAAGTCGTAAAGAGCGGCCCCCTTCTCGTTGGCTTGAATTAGCACGTTGAGTTGTAGAAAGGGATTAAAATCTTTGCTTCGCCATGTGGAGTCTGATGCCGCAAACACGGCGTAAGCCCTGGCTTTGCTGATCAAGACCAAGGCAAATGCCCGTGGTTGCATATCCTGCTCAAGCCCACAGGTTACCATGAAGCCATGTCCATCCTTGGCAAGCCTGTATAACGCTTCGACGCTATCCATCCTTCGTACAGCTGTTGCGGCGGCGTTGTTTGCCGCCAGAGTGTCATGGTAAAGCTCTTTGACGCGTTCCAGGCTGATATCGGGTAGCAGAACCGCTCCTCCCTTCAGCGCCCGTCGGTACTGTTTTCGTCGTTCCCTACTGAAGTGAACGAGACTATCCTCATTGGTAAACCGTTCCAGATCAGCGATAAAAGCCGTGTGCCGAGGATTGGCGATCGGATGGCGTCCTTGCTGCTGAAACCATAACCATGGGCGAAGATCCTGTTCTCCGGGCATCGTGCTCCAGGTGAGCAGTCCATAGCTGGTCGTCAGCACATCCAGGAGCTTGTGTTGCACTTCCACCCTCTTGAGCAGGCGGCCCCTAGGGGATGGATCCTCGGCGCCGAGCTGGATTGGCCCGAGATAATAGGCAAACTCAGGCTTGCATACCTGCTTGTTCTGATCGAGGCAGACAGGCCAAAGGCAGGCTGGTTTGCCCGATTCCGTTGCCAGCCACCAGTGCACATCGTGGCTGAGCGCAGCCAGAATGCTGGGGTTGGTAAACACACTGGCTTCTTTTGCCTCCTGCCAGTACTTCATGGCAGCGCTGGCATCGATCCGCTTTACCTCAACGTGGAACTGCTTCATAACTCGGGATTGTGCGGCTCCGTCGGGGTGCTGCCATTCTTGCCAGCATTATTATGCCAAACTAGCCGCTCACAATTGATACCAGTCTTTCCGCTCCTGCCCCGTTCGCTGCTCGGCCCTGTTGTGGCCTGTTGCCGATGGCAGTCAGTTCCCGGTTGGCCGGACGCGCTCCACACAGCCTTCAGCCCATGACCCCCCTGATGAAGCTCGGTCACCTGATGGCAGCCCGCTCCCTCGTGGCCCGGATTGGGATAATCGGGGTTGCCTGCCCTCATCCAGCTGCGATGTCGCGGGCACCTTGTTGTTCTTTGCGTCGGCTGAACATCAAGCGCCCTGTCTGGCTGACCATCTCGATAAAGCCATTTTTGTGGAAAACCCGCTGTGAGGCCAGGTTTGTTGTGTCCACCTCGGCAACAACCGTCTGAATCGCAGGGCAGGCCAGCAGTTGTTTGCTGAGACAGCGCACAAGATCGGAGCCAATTCCCTTGCCCTGCCAGGCGGGGTCAACACAGTAGTGCGCAATCACAACCGTGGCCATGGTTGGATCCCCCTCATGAAAGAGTCGGCTGCGTATGCTGCCCACTGGTTGTTGGTCTGCAAGGGCCAGCAGCGCAAAGTACGGACCGAAGCGTTCGAGGTGCTCTCGCAAGGCTGGCCCCACCTGTCGCGCGTTGTGCTGATTCTCAAAGGCGATGAAGTGTTCCAGGTGTTCGCTTGCCACCGGAACAGCCGTCACACCCGCCGCCACCTCGCCGACCCGGAGTCCACCGATCGCCTCGGCCATGGCGATGTGGGGCTCCAGCAACCAATGACAGGAGTTCGCGCCTGCAGGGGAGCTCATCCCTCGAGCTCCAGGGCTGCATAAGCCGGCGTGTCCCTGACGACCCTGCGGCCGACGATGCTGCGAAACTGCCTTGCATCCACGCCATGATTGGGACGAAGCGCGACCAGGTCAGCCTCGCTGATCAGTTCGCCGGCTTTCAATGGCCGACGGCTGTAGAGAGCGCGCCGAAATGATGTGACGTGATCTGTTTCGATCTCGCATGGCATCGGCCGCTTGACACTGTCGCCCAGCAGCTCAGCTACCTGAATCAGTTGTTGCTTCAGTGCTTGCACTTCTTGGCAGGTCAGTGATACCTGGTGATCTCTGAATACCTTGCCGTCGCGGCTATCGGTGAAATGGTATTCGAGAAAGCGCGCCCCTCGGGCCGCAGCCACAAGCAGTGCCAGAGAGCCTTTGGTGTGATCCGAGTAGCCGACCTCCAAGCCCGTTTCCCGCTGCAGCGTATCCATGACGCTGATGTTGGCTGAATCGTCTTCGATCGGGTACATGGCTGTGCATTGAAGCAGAACCATCTGGCTTCTTTGCTTGTAGACAGGATTGATTTCCTGGATGAATGCAACCGTGTCTTTCACTTCCTGCAGATCGGCCAGTCCTGTGGACAGCGCGATGGGTTTGCCCCGCTCTGCCATGACTTGCAGCAGTGGCCAGGCGGTGAGATCACCTGAACCCACTTTATAGAAATCGAGCACATGATCGATCCAATCGAGGGAGGCCTTGTCCCAGACTGAGGCGCAGTAACCGACACCGGCATCCTGGCAGCGCTTCGCGAGTGCCAGGTGCTGCTCCTGCGTCAGTTCAAATCGTTTGAAGTGTTGGTTGCGATCTGGTGATTCCACCGGGCTGACCAGGCCATCACCGGTATAGATCTGGAACTTGACATAGTCGGATCCCGAAGCGATGGCCAGATCGCAAAGGCGGCAGGCTTCTTCATAGTTTCCTTCGTGGTTCCCACCGATTTCTGCAACCAGCAAAGGGTGACGCGTCCGCGTCCATGGTGCCCCTGTGTTCATGTGGTGAGTTCCTGGGTCTGAGCTGTTTGGTGTTCGGCGCGAGCCATCAGCACGGTCTCGGCCCGTGCCCTGTCCTCCGGGTACTTTGCCTGAAGGCTGTCTGTCCTTGACATGACGATGTGACCGATCCGCCCCTGGAACAGCGCGCCGTACTGCAGCACATCACGCCAGAACACGTGAACCGCCCCGTTGCTCGTGAACAGGGCTTCCCGTTCCAGCCTCAGATTGCGGTGGGCGGCAATGTTGATGGGCTCGAGGCCCAGCTTCCCATGCTGAAAGTGAAGATCGTGATCTTCGTAGGTGCTGACAACCTGATCCACTTCGTAGACCATCAGGGTGTCCAGCGCTTCTTCAATGTGCTCAGGCCTCCTCAAGGGGGTGTGAACATTCAGAACAGCAATGATGTCTGGATAGAACCCCAACCGGCTCTCCATGTCTCTGGTGGCGGCTTCGATCACCTCGTGCAGGTTCACATCTGGATCGGAGAGCCTCGGTTCACGCAGCTGCGCTGTCAGCCCAGGTTTTTGTTGGCAGTATTCCAGCACAGCGCAGTCGTCTGTGCTCACATAAATCAGGTCAAAATCGTTGAAGGACAGCGAGCATTCCAGCGTGTAGTCGATCAAGGGGCGACCCGCCAACGGGGTCAACGCCACATTGGCCACTCCTGCGTAGGTGTTCTTGACAGGAATGATGGCGACGCGTCTGGGTTTGACCGGCCCTTCGTAGCGTGAGGCAATGGCACGTTTGATCGCCCGCCGCGCCGACAGCAGCCTCTCGGCATTGGTGGACATCGAGGTGGAATGTTGCCTGTAATAAAAGAGGGGAGTCTGGACATTGGCAATGTTGAACCGGTGCAGGGTCCGCATCCACAGCTCGTGGCCATCCTGGGAGCTGAAGCGGGTGTCGTAGCCACCGACGGCTTTCAGGACCCGCTTGCGAATCATGGTGCAGGCGCCATGGGCGGGCAGGTCCAGCACGCGGTCCTCGTCGCGGAGCCTTTTGCGCCGTTCGACTCCCATCACATCGCCGGCCTCTGTGATGTAGATCCAATTGGGATAGACAAGTCCGACATCCTGATGGTTGTCGAGATAGCTGCTGAGAATCAGCAGGGCATTCTCGTCGAGGTAGTCATCCGCATCCAGGCGAATGATGTGTTCCCCTTTGGCCAGATCTAGCGTTTTGTTTGCGCAGGCTCTCAGTCCAATCGGCTCTTCTGTGACAATGACGTGAACCCGCCCCGGGTATTGATCGGCAAACCGCTGGGCAATGCTGTTTGTGTCGTCTTCTGATCCCTCGGTAAAAATGTAAAGCTCCCAGGATGTGAGGCTTTGGGTGGCGATGCTTTCCAGGGCTTCCTCGAGGAACTTTCCGTAGTTCCTGCAGGGCACATAAACGGTTACTTTTGGCTGCGGATCGTTCACGCGCAGTGCATCCACCGATTTGCAGATCGCCATCTTACCCCAAATTGTCATCACGCTGGTGTGACGATGGGGCCCCGGCTTCCCGCTGGTCCTCTGCCACCGGAAGGCACCTGTCGCGGTTGGTCTGTGCCCTGGTGGTGTGCTTGCTCCGTGCCCCGGCCGGCGTGTCAGGCGATCAGCCTTGCTGCAGCCGGTTCGGCGTCAGCCCATGGCCCGATGCGCCCTGGCCATGGCGACTGGCTCGGTCGATGGTTCCACCGTTTTCAGCTGCAGGGCCACTGGCTCTGTCGGCGCCTGCGGCCTGCGGATCGCTTTCCCGTTCCAGCAGATCCTCGGCCAGCAGCAGCAGCGAGATCCCCATCAAGCCGAGGGCAACGCCCTGCTGATCGGGGGCGCAGAGCCCCAGCAGGCGGGCATTCTGCAGATGCTCGGGCCAGCTGAGCCGCACGGATGCCTCCGCAACATTGATGCCATTGTCCTGAAGCTTCCTGGCCAGCGTGAGCCCCGTTACACCCCGACACATCCCATCCTCTGCACTCCAGCCACCAGCCCTCAGTCGACCCGAGCTCAGGAGCCGATGGTCAGCCGGGGGGCGATTTCACCAGATCGGCTGCCCCACCGGATAGCTGCTGTATTCGCCGGTCCGCAGGGACGGCGGCCATTGCACCTCGGCTGTCTGCCGGAGCCAATGCCGCAGCTGCTGTTCGATGAAGGGGGCCCCCACCACCCGGGCGGCCCGCAGATAGTGCTCAGCCAGTGCCGCCTTCTGGGCCTGCCGGCTGGCCGCACTGCCCCCCACCGATGCATCATCATCCGCCCGGCCATGCATGGCGACACCGTGATCGATCATGTCCTCCAGTTCATCGGCGATCCGGATCATCACAGCGCTGCGGCGTTCAGCCAATTCCTGGTCGCTGAACTGGTCGAGCCTGACGATTTCGAAATGGTGGTAATCCTGAACAAGGTCTTCGACGTCGCCGCCAAAGTGCTCGCGGATGTAGCGCCGACGTGGCTCGATCGCAATCTGCCCCAGGAATGGCACCCGATTCTGATAAGCCGCATGCAGCAGTCCGGCGGTCACCAGTTCGGCCGGTTGGCCCTCGTGCACCAGCAGTCCGGCCGTGCCGACGAGGTGGCAGCTGAACGGTTTGCCCGAACCTCTGAGAATGCCGCACGTCTGCCTGGCAACCAGCAGATAGGCCCGGTTCGCCGCATCCAGGGCATCCTCCCCGTATCCCCGATCCTGCATCAGCCCGTAGAGCTGCAGGTTCGTCTGGGGCAGGGCCTGGATCGCTGTCATGGCTGTTGATCGGGCAGGGCGGCATCGCCCTTGGCCCAACCCATGCGGAGGCTGTGGGCGTGAGGCCGGCGGCATGACCCGAACCCTAGCCCGAAGCACCGAATGATCCGAATGCCGGCGGGTCTCGGGCCAGGTTGATCCGGCCGGACCCCATCCATCGGTACGCCACCACTCCATTCAGGGTGCGTGGTGTGGCCGTGGCCGGCCGGCTCAGTTGGCCATGGTCACGAATTCTTCGGCCACGGACGGATGCAGGGCCATCGTGCGGTCGAAGTCGGCTTTGGTGGCGCCCATGCCGATCGCGATCGCCGCCATCTGGATGATCTCGGCGGCATGTTCGCCGACCATGTGGGCACCGAGCACACGGCCGCTGGCCGTCTCCACGATCAGTTTGAGCAGCACCTTCGGATCCCTGGCCGGCAGGGCCTGGCTCATCGGTCGGAAGCGGGCGCGATGCACCCGGATCCCGTCGCTCCCGCAGCGCTCGATCGCCTGCTCCTCCGTCAAGCCGACACCGGCGAGCTCCGGCTGGGAGAACACGGCGCTGGCCACCAGGTCGTGATCCACCCGCCGCGGACGGTTGCCAAACACCGTGTCGGCGAAGGCACGCCCCTCATCGATCGCAACCGGCGTCAGGCAGACCCGCTCCGTCACATCGCCCACGGCGTAGATCGACGGCACGTTGGTGCGCTGGTCGGCGTCCACCGGGATGCGGTGCCCCTCCACGGCCACGCCGGCGGCTTCCAGATTCAGTCCCTGCAGGAACGGGCGCCGTCCGGTGGCCAGTAGCACCCCGCCGCAGCTGAAGGCTTCACCGCTCTGGCTGGTCACGGTCAGATCGCCCGGGGCGCAGTCGCCGGTGATCGCGGCGGGGGAATGGGCGAAGTGGATGGCGATGCCCTGGGCCTCCATGCACTGGCGCACGGCTTCGCTGGCCTCGCGGTCGAAACCCCGCAGCAGATGGTCGCCGCGCACCAGCTGGGTGACCTGCACCCCCAGGCCCTGGAGGATGCAGGCGAACTCGCAGGCGATGAAGCCAGCCCCCACCACCACCATCGTCTCCGGCAACCCCTCCAGCTCGAACATGTCGTCGCTCACCCAGGCCAGATCGGCGCCGGGAATCGACGGGCGATGGGGGCGTCCTCCCACGGCGATCAGGATCCGCTCGCCTCGCAGCAGGCGGACGCCGCCATCGGCGGCCGTCACCTCCACCGTGTCGGGGCCGCTGAAGCGCCCCCAGCCGCGCACCAGCTCCACACCGGCCTTCTCCAGGAAGCCGATGTGCAGACCATTGAGTCGATCCACCTCGGCGCGCACATTCGCCAGCAGGGTGGCGGCGTCGCAGTGCACCGACCCCACGCTCCAGCCGTAGCTGGGGGCGTCGGCGAGCAGATGCCGGTAGGCCGAGCCGTAGACCAGCAGCTTCTTGGGTACGCAGCCGCGGATCACGCAGGTGCCGCCCACCCGGTCGCCTTCCACGATCGCCACACGGGCGCCGTAGGAGGCGGCGCGTTTGGCGGCGGCCAGTCCTCCGGAGCCGGCGCCGAGCACGATCAGGTCGAAGTTGTCGCTCATGGCAGGGGGGCAGACGTGGCGATGGTGGGCGGAAACGGGAGCGGCCGGGGCGCCGCGGGCTCTGAGCTGCGCCGTTTTCCGACGGCAGGCCCTGCTCCTGTGTAAGCGATCGCCTCGGCCGGTGGCCGCTTTCGCCAGGCGGCGCGGGGTTCGGCTTGCGGGGTGTGGGGCGCAGGCGCCGCTCGCTCCGATGGGTTCGAGGCGCTGGCCCACCACCGCCCCCAGCGTTCGACCCGCCAGCAAGGGGGGGCGCAGCAGCAGGGTGCCGATCAGGCTGCCTCCGGCGGCGAGCCGGACGAGGCTGCCCGCGTCCATCACGGCCTCACCCGGTTCCAGGGCATCGCCGCCAACAGCCGCGCCATGCCGCAGAAGCCGCTGACCCCGGCGAAGACCAGCCCGGCCCCGACGAACCAGGTGAGCAGGATCCAGGGTCCGGCCACCCAGCGGCTCAGGATCAGTCCCAGCAGCACCAGGGACCCCGCGCTGATCTGCACCTGCCGCATCAGTGGCAGGGGGGCATTGGCCTGCCGGCGCAGGGGCAGCCCGGCCTGCTCCCAGGCGGCGATGCCGCCCTGCAGATCGCTGACGGGATCGGGGTGTCGGCGCCGCAGCAAGGTCTGCACCCCTCTGGCGCTGCGGCGGCCGCTCTGGCAGACGAGCACCAGGGGGCCGGGGGGGAGGTCGGCCTGATCGAGCCGGGCCAGGGGAATGTTGACGCTGCCGGCGATGTGGCCGGCGGCGTATTCCATCGGTTCGCGCACGTCGACCACCGTGCCGTGGCGATCGCTGAGCTCCTGGGCAAGGGTCTGGGCGGGGAGGCTGGGGGTCATGGCAGCAGTGGTGGAGTGGAAGGCGGTGAAGGGACGGCGGCTGGGGACGCTTCAGCGGCCCCGACCGGAGACCAGCCCGCGGCGGGTGCGGGCAGAGACCGGCCTCAGACGGTGCCGCCTCGCTCGAGCGGATACCCCCCCGCCTGCCAGCCGCTGAGGCCGCCACGCAGGTTGGCCACCTGCCGGACGCCGGCCTTGAGCAGTTGCTGGGTGGCGAGGGCCGAGCGGCTGCCGGAATGGCAGACCAGCACCAGCGGTCGGTCGGTCGGCAGCTCCCCGGCCCGGCGTTCGAGCTCGGGCAGCGGCAGCGGCAGGCTGCCGGGGATGCGCCCATCGGGGCCGTCGAATTCCTCGGCTGAGCGCACATCCACCAGGGTGAGCTGGGCCAGGTGATGCGCCACCCAGTCGGCGTTCAGTTCCGGCAGGCCGGCGTAGCTGCGGCGCACAGGGGCCCAGAGCTCCTCCTCGGCCATGCCGCTGGGCCGGCCGGAGCGCATGTTGCCGGGCAGGGCTTCGGCGATCCGATGGGGATGGGGGAGCTTCATGTTCTGCATGTGGCCCACGAAGTCGCGCTCGGTGGCGGCGCCCCCCAGGCGGGCGTTGAAGGACCGCTCCTCGGCGACGGAGGTGACCGATCGGCCGGTGTAGTCGTGGCCGGGATAGAGCAGGCAGGACGGTGGCAGAGACAGGATCTGGCCGGTGATCGAGCGGTAGAGGGTGTGGGCATCCCCCTGCTGGAAGTCACAGCGCCCGCAGCCGCGCACGAGCAGGGCATCGCCGGTGAAGGCCAGGCTCTGGTCGTCGAGCACGAAGGTGAGGCAGCCGTCGGTGTGCCCCGGGGTGCTGCGCACCTCCAGCCAACGGTTGCCGAAGCCGACGCGATCGCCATGGGCCAGGGGCAGGGTCACGTGTTCGGCGCCGGTGCTGGCGGCCAGGCCGATGCTGCAGCCGGTGGCCTGGTGCATCAACCAGCTGCCGGTGACGTGATCGGCATGGGCGTGGGTGTCGAGGGTGGCGACCAGCCGGATCGCCAGTTCCTCCACCAGGGAGAGATCGCGGCCGTGCTGCTCGAAGACCGGATCGATCAGCACCCCGTCACCGGAGGCGACGTCGGCGATCAGGTACGTGAAGGTGCCGGTGGGGGCATCGAACAGCTGACGCAGCAGCAGGGCGCCGCCTCCGGCTGCCGCCGCCAGGAGCGAGGGCTGGGCTGGGGACATGACCATGGCCCGAAACAAGCTTCTATGACTGTAAGCGCATAACTGAGCATCTGGTCGCCGTTCCCCCTGGCGGTTCAGGCCCGCGCGCTTCCCGCTCGCCCCCGGCCGTTTCTGGGGGGCTTCCGGGCCGCTGCGACCCGTGCGCTGCGTCCCCTCGGTCGCTCCCGGGCCGTTTCCCGGGCTCCTCCGGCCCGCTGAACCCGTGTGTCCCCAGGCCGATTCAAGGCCGCCCCGGGTCTCTCGGGATGGCTGCGCTCCCTGGCCCCACCCCGGTCACAATGCGCCTGGGGCGCTGCCTTTGGCGTCCCGGCGGATGGATGCATGGCGGCTGGAACCAGGGAGCTGGATCGGGATCGGAACGCCGATCGGGGCGGGGAGGCCGATCGGGATCACCAGGCTGATCTGCAGCAGGATGTGGATCTGCAGGACGTGGATCTGATCGTGGTGGGCAGCGGCCTCGGAGGGCTGTGCTGCGCTGCCCTCGCCGCCCGCCATGGCCTGGAGGTGCTGGTGCTGGAGGCCCATGAGCGGCCCGGCGGCGCTGCCCACGGCTTCGAGCGGCGCGGTTTCCTGTTCGAGTCGGGACCGTCCCTGTGGAGCGGGCTGGGCCGCTGGCCGTCCACCAACCCGCTGGCCCAGGTGCTGCGCGCCGTCGGCGAGACGCTGCCGGTGGTCAGCTACCGGGAGTGGGGGCTGTTGCTGCCGGAGGGGCAGCTGCGTCTGGCCGTGGGATCGGAGCCGTTCCTTCAGCTGCTGCGCAGCCTGCGCGGCGACGCCGCGGCCCAGGAGTGGGAGGCCTTCCTGCATTGGCTGGAGCCCTATTGCCGGGCGGCCACCGCCTTGCCTCTGCTCGCCCTGCGGCCGGGACTCGGCACGGCCCGGGTGCTCGGCGGTGGGCGGGTGGCGGCCCTGCTGGCTCAGGCGCCGCGGCTGGCGGCCCTCGGCGGCGCCTTCGGGCCGCTGGCCCGCCGCCATCTGCGCGATCCCTTCCTGCTGCACTGGGTGGAGATGCTGTGCTTTCTGATCTCCGGTCTGCCGATGGATCAGACCAGCGCCGCCGCCATGGCCACGCTGTTCGCCGAGTGGTTCCAGCCGGAGGCCAGCCTCGACTACCCCGTGGGAGGCAGTCCGGCCGTGGTCGAGGCCCTGGTGCGCGGCCTGCGCCGCCACGGGGGAACGCTGCGCTGCTCCGCCCCCGTGCGCCGCATCCTGGTCGAGGGCGACCGGGCCAGCGGTGTGGAGCTGGAGAACGGTCAACGCCTCCGAGCGCGCCGGGGGGTGGTGAGCAATGCCAGCCCCTGGGACACTCTGTCGTTGCTGGCGGCGGAGCAGGTGCCGTCCCGCTGGCGGCAGCGGATCGCGGCCACCCCCGCCTGCGCCAGCTTTCTGCACTGGCATCTGGGCCTGCGCGGTCGCGAACCGCTCGATCTGCCGATTCACCATGTCTGGGTGGGCGACTGGCGGCGCGGCATCGGCGCCGAGCGCAACATGGTGGTGCTCTCCATCCCTTCGCGCCTGGATCCGGGGCTGGCGCCGGCGGGGCACCAGGTGCTGCATGGGTACACCCCGGCCAATGAGCCCTGGGAACTGTGGCGCGATCTGCAGCCCGGCACGGCCGCCTACCGCCAGCTGAAGCAGGAGCGCTGCGCCATCTTCGGCCAGGTGCTGGGCCAGCTGATCCCCGACTGGCGCGAGCGGGTGGTGCTGGAGCTGAAGGGCACACCCCTCACCCACAGCCGCTACCTGCGCCTGCACCAGGGCAGCTACGGGCCGGCCATCGGCGCGGATCGCTCCCCTTTCCCCGCCGGTCGCACGCCGATCGAGGGGCTGCTGCTGTGCGGGGCCGGCGTGTTCCCCGGCATCGGCGTTCCCCCCGTGGCGGTGAGCGGTGCCCTGGCGGCCCACCACTTCATGCCGGCGGCCCGCCAGCGGGCCCTGCTCGAGGAGCTGGGGCTGGTGGGTGGCCTTGCCCCTCAGCAGCCCTCCGCCAGGCGGGGATAGCTGCCGTCCAGTTCGATCGGCTGCATCGGCAGGGTGAGCGGGCAGGCGGTCTGCCGGATCTGGAAGCCGCCGTTCCTGGCCTCCAGGCAGGTGGGCTGGCTGCTGCAGGCGCGCCAGGAGCCCGCCCATTCATGCCACTGGCCCTCGGCGGCCACATTGGTTCCCACGCCTCGGCCGGCGAAGGGCCAGGTGATGGTCAGCGTGTCGTTGAGGGTGGTCACGCCGCAGGGAATCACCGCCTGGAACACGCCGCCGGAGCCGATGGCGCAGCGCTGCGCGGCGGCCGGTGTTGCGCTCTGGGCCGACGTCCCCAGAGGCATCGCCGCCGCGATCAGGGCGATGACGGCCAGATCGCGGCCGAGGCCGCTCGCCCAGGCCTCTGGGTTGGGGGGCAGCGGAGCATGGGGCGTGCGGCCGGCGGAACGGCGGGAGGAAGCGGGGGGCATCTTGGCCGCTGATCAGGATGGGGCCTGCGCTGGCCCCCCTGATGCCCGCTCCCGCACCATTCGCCTCCGCCGGGGCTTTCCCCGCCGGGTCCGCGCCCGAGCGCTTGCGGGCCCTGCTCGCCCAGGACGGCTGCCGGCTGATGCCCTGCTGCTTCGACGGCCTCTCGGCTCGCCTGGTGGAGCGGGCGGGCTTCCCCCTCACCTTCATGAGCGGTTTCTCGGTGGCAGCCGCCCGGGCGGCCCTGCCCGACACCGGACTGCTGTCGCTGGGGGAGGTGCTCGATCAGGGCCGAAGCATCTGCGAGGCCGTGAGCCTTCCGGTGATCGGGGATGGCGACACGGGCCATGGCAACGCTGCCAACGTGCAGCGCACCGTGGTGCAGTACGCCCGGGCCGGCTTTGCCGGGATCATGCTCGAGGACCAGCTGGCCCCGAAGCGCTGCGGCCACACCGGCGTGCGCGAGGTGGTGGATCGCGGCGAGGCTCTCCGACGCATCCGCGTTGCCGTCGAAGCGCGCGAACAGGGCGCCGACCTGGTGATCGTGGCCCGTACCGACGCCCGTTCGGCTCTGGCCGCCAGCCTCGGCGAGCAGGGGGCCCTCGAGGAGGCCCTGTGGCGGCTCAACGCCTTCGCGGATCTGGGCGCCGATGTGCTGTTCCTCGAGGCGCCGCGCACGCGGGCCGAGATGGAGCGCTTCTGCCGGGAGGTGCCGGGCTGGCGGATGGCGAACATGCTCGAGGGCGGCATCACGCCGCTGCTGCCGCCGCCGCAGCTGGAGGCCATCGGCTACCGCATCGCCGCCTATCCGCTCACCCTGCTGGCCTGCGCCGCCGAGGCGATGCGCACCGCCCTGGCCGATCTGGCGGCCGGTCGCACGCCCGAGCGCCGGCTCGGCTTCGGGGAGCTGCGGGAGCTGGTGGGGTTCGATGCCTACGACGCCCTGCTGGAGCGCCACAGCCGCCCGCCGCTCTGAGGCGCCCGCCCGTGCCCCCATCGCGATCCCTGGCGCTCCGGCGGGCGGTCCGGGTCCGCGCGATCCGTCAGGGTGGAGGTCGTTCGCGATCCCGGCCATGGCTGATGCCCCCTATCTGGTTGCCCTGGCCCTGCTGGAGCGCGACGGTCGGCGTGCCCTGCCCCTGGCAGGCAAGTCCCGTTCGGCGGCGGCGGCCGCGACCGCCGATCCCGGCGAGGAGGGACGGGGGCTGGCCCTCGAACTGCTGCTGCGCGTCTGGCAGAGCAGCGATGAAGGCGCCCTGCGCCGCCTCGCCGGCGAGTCGAGCCTTCTGCTGCTGGAGATGCCGCTGGAGCCTCTGACGGAACAGGTGCCGGCCCTCAAGGCCCGCTGGCTGACCGACGGCGATACCCAGGCCCTGCTCGCGGGTCTGGCTGCGCTCTGCCAGCGCGGCTGGTCGATCGCGATCGCCCGCCACGAACCGATCGGTTTCAAAGCCTGGCCCTGAGGCCCGGTGCCCAGGGCTGGCGGTGCCTCCAGGTCGCCAACGCTGACCGATCGTCCGGGGACCGGCGGGTTGTGCAACACTCCGGCAGGGGTGGGTCTGCCGTCAGAAGCATGCGCTTGTCCCTCCCTACCCGTTGGAGCCGGAAGCGCGGCCGGCAGCGCGGCCTGCAGCGGGCCGTCGGGTGGGTCCATGGCTGACGCCTCCCCCCCCGATCGCGACCCCGGCGGGCTGACGCCGCTGGCCGGCCCCCTGCCCCCCGAGCTGAATCAGTCGGGCCCCGGTTCAGTCCCCCTGAGCGATCAACGGGGCCTGAAGGTGATTCTGTTCAGCGATGTCGTCGATTCCTCCGGCCGGATGTTCGATGACGAAGCCGGCACGGTGGCCCTGATCGAACGCGATCTGGCCCTGTTCGCCAGGCATCTGGCGGCCTGTGGCGGAGCGTTGATCAAGAACACCGGCGACGGCATCCTGGCCACCTTTGCGACCACTGTTCAGGCCCTCACCTTTCTGCGCGGGGCCCTGGGCGAGCTGCGGCAGCTTCAGCCCGCCCTGCAGCATCGCTTCGGGATGCACATCGGCGAGATCTACCTCCGCGATGACGACATCCTCGGCCAGGGGGTGCATCTGGCCGCCCGCTTGCAGAGCGTGAGCCCCGTCAACGGGGTGGCCTTCACTGAGGGCACCTACGCCAACCTGGCGCCGGGCTTCCGCGAGCGGGCCGTCAGCCTGGGGGCGCTCGAGCTCAAGGGGCTGCCGGGCAAGGTGCGCTGCCACGCCCTGCGGGAGCGGGCCCTGCTCCAGGGTGAGGATCCTGATCCCACCCGCTCCCTGCGCTCCCGGCTGGGCTGGTGGCAGCGCCGTCTGAGCCGCAGCCGCCCGGCCCAGGCGCTGGCCGCCGGGGTGCTCGTCGGGCTCGGCCTGTTCGCCGATCTCGATCCCGCCCAGCCCGTCGCGGCGGCGCTGCTGGATCGTCGCCTGCTCATCCAGCGGCTCTGGCGGGAGATCACGGGGCAGATCGGGCCGCTGCGTCCGGCCCTGCCGATCGTGCTCCTCTCTGACCCCGCGCCGCTGCTGCCGCGGCAGCGGCTCAGCAGCCTTCTGGAGCAGCTGCCACCGCAGCGTTTCCCTGCGGTGGCCCTCGATCTGGTTCTCGACCGGGTCGGTCCCGATCCGGCGGCAACGGCCCGGCTGGTCGCGCTGATCCGCCGCCAGCAGCGCCCATCGCTGGTCGTGGGCTTTTTCGGCGGCCAGTCCAGCGGCATCGACGGCGGCCGGCGCTCCCTTCCCTTACCGGAGCTGCGCCAGGCCGGCGTGCTGCCCAGGGATCTCACCATCGGCACGGCTGCCGGTCCGGGACCGATCCAGCCGACACCGCTGCAGCTGCTGGCGCCCGTCGGTGCGGACCATCTGGCCTCGGCCCTCGCGGGGGGGGCGGAGCGAATGCTGCCCACCGACGCGGTGATCGACTGGTCCCTTGCCTGGGGACGGATGCTGCGGGTGGTGACACTGGAGGCTCTGCCCAGCGGCGGAGCCCCAGTGCTGCTGGTGGGGCGCCTCAGCGATCGCAGCGCCAGTGGAGCCGATCTGTTCCAGACACCGGCGGCCTTCCTGGAGCGGGATCCTCTCTGGGGCGGGACGGCCCGGGAGATGCCGGGGCCGCTGCTGCAGGCGGTGGTCGGCCAGAGCCTGGCGCTGGGCCACTGGCTGACACCGCTCTCCAGCGGCGCCTGGGTGGCACTGGCGGCCGGTTCCGGCGTGCTGCTGGCGGCGGCGCTGCCGCAGCGCCGCCGGCGGCTGATGCTGCTCGCCCTGGTTCTGCCACCGGCGATGGTGTTGTCCCTGCAGCTGGCGACCGGCAGCCGCCTGCTCACGCCGATCGTTCTGCCTAGCCTGGCCCTGGCAGCGACCGGTCTGCTGCGACCCGACTGAACGGCAATGGTCTCTCCCTTTTCACTGCCTGTCGGCGGACGTGCCCTTCGGACGGCGGGCGCCCTGCTTCTGGTGTCCGGGCTGCTGCCGGCCCCGGACGCCCTGGCCCAGGGCCCCTCACTGATGCAGCGGTTGCGCGAACTGCTGGGCGTGCAGCGGCCGCTGGCCGTGGCCGGCAGCCGCAGCCCGGGTCTGCAGCAGGGGCTGTGCGTGGTCTCTCCCTGGCCGGCCACATCCGCTCAGGCCAAGCCCACCGCGGTGACGCCGTCCGGATCGCCGCCGATCGCCACCAGCTCCGATCTGGCGGAGCTGCAGATCCACAGGGATGGCGTGCTGGCCCACCGGCTGCGGGCGTCGTCGACCCAGCCGATCCGCACGCCTCTGGCCTGGCCGATCAGCCCGATCAGCCCGGGCAGCAGCGTCGAGCTGGTGCTGCGGCCGATGGGATCCAGCGACACCGTGCAGATCCGCGTGCGCCGGCCGTTGCCGGCGGAACGGGTCGCAGGCCTGGCCGAGGCGTCCGCTATGGAGCAGTTGCTCGAGGCAGCGCTCACTGGCGATCCAGCCCAGCGTCGCGATGCGCATGTCCTGATCAGCCGCTCCTGTCAGTCCTGAACAGAAGCGCAAGCCGAAGGAGGCAAGCCTTGTCTCCACACGCACAAGCCACACGGGCCGAACCCGGAGCTGAGGTGCTCCGATCACCGCAACGGCGTCGACCCGCCGGCGCGACGGGTCACTCGGCATGCCGGCCCCCCCCGTCATGAGCAGCCCCAGCCCTGCAGCCCGCCGCCGGCTGACCCCCTGGTTCCTGAGCGCTGTTCTGGGGAGCGCTCTGGGGCCCCCGCTGGCCGCCGCAGACCCAGCGACGTCGTCAGTGGCTGCGGCATCACAGCTCAGCCAGGCTCAGCAGAACGGACGCGAAGCACGCAGACCGCCGGCTCCCGGGCCCGGCGCGCCCGAGAGCCTGGAGCATCTGGTCCAGCAGGCCCAGGCCCTGCAGGCCAGGGGTGACCTGTCCGGCGCCACCCTGCTCTGGCAGCGGATCGCCGGGCTTCTGGAACAGCAGGCGGGCCCGGACGACCCGGCAACGGCCACGGCGCTCAACAACCTGGGGGAACTCCAGAGGCAGGCAGGGCGCTACACGGAGGCGGAAGCGCTGCACAGGCGCGCGCTCGCCATCCGGGAACAGGCCCTCGCTGACGACGACCCGGAGATCGCCACGAGCCTCAACAACCTGGCGGTTGTGATCTTTGAACAGGGGCGCGGCAGCGGGGCCGAACCCCTCTGGCGCCGTGCTCTGGCGATTCAGGAGCGCAGCCTGGGGCCCCGGCACCCGATCACCGCCAACAGCCTCAACAATCTGGCCGAACTCCTCAGGCAGCAGGGGCGGGTCGCCGAAGCGGAGAGCCTCTACCAACGGGCGCTCGCCATCCGGCGCCAGACCCTCGGAGAGGAGCATCCGAGCACAGCCAGCAGCCTCAATGATCTGGGCGCCCTCCAGCTCCAGAAGGGTCAGTACCGCGCGGCGGAATCGCTGTTCCAGCGTGCGCTGGCCATCCACGAGAAGGTGCTCGGAGATCGGAGCATCGAAACTGCCGCCAGCCTCAGTGACCTGGGGCTCCTGTACCTCCAGCAGGGCCGCCATGAGGAGGCTCGCCCGCTGTTGCAACGGGCTCTGGCGATCCACGGGAGCCTGCTGGGCGAAGAACACCTCCTGACCATCATCAGCAGCAACAACCTGGCGGAGCTCCTCCGCGAGGAGGGGCGCTACGACGCCGCCGAGAGGCTCCTGCGGCGCGCTCTCGCCATCGCGGCGACCAGGCTCGGCCCGCAGAACCCGTATACCGCCATCACGCTCAGCAACCTGGCGGAGCTGCAGCGGCAGCGGGGCCGTTACGCCGATGCCGACACGCTCCACAGCCGTGCGCTCACCATTCGCGAGCGGATCCTGGGGGCCGGGCACCCGGATCTCGCCTTCAGCCTCAGCAATCTGGCGGCATTGCGCCTCCATCAGGGTCGGGACGCGGAGGGCGAAGGCCTGCTGCGGCGGGCCCTCGTGATCCGCGAGACGGTGCTCGGCACACAGCACCCTGACACCGCCACCAGCCTCAACAACCTGGCGGCCCTGCTCATGCGGCATGAGCGGTATGCCGAGGCTGATGCCCTGTTCCGGCGCGCTCTCGCCATCAGCACGACGGCCCACGGCCCACGGCATCCCTTCACGGCCAACACCATGACCAACCTGGCCGAGCTGCATCGGCTGCAGGGGCGCGGGGCGGAGGCCGAGTCACTGCTGCGACCGGCCCTGGCGATCCGCGAGGCAGTCCTCGGGAGGGAGCACCCCGACACCGCCACGAGCCTCAACAACCTGGGGACCCTGCTGGTTCTGCAACAGCGTCACGCCGAGGCCGAAGCCCTGCTCCGGCGTGCGCTGGCGATCAACGGCAGGCTCCTCGGCTTCGACCATCCGGCGACCGCCATGACGCTCATGAACCTGGCGCTTCTGCATCTTGATCGACGGGACACGGCTTCAGCTGCCGCCCTACTCAGCCGCCTCAGCCGCGACCAGGCCAACTGGCTGCGGCGTGAGCTGCCGCTGCAGCCCCGAGACCTGCGTATGGACCAGTTGGACGCCCAGCCTGATGCCGCCGCCGCCACCTTCGCCCTGCTCGCGCAGGACCCGACAGCCGCGCCGCTTGCTCTGGAGACGCGCCTGAACCGCCAGGGTCTGCTGGCGGAGATCGAGCGGCGGCAGCGGCTGCTGGCGGCCAGCACCGCTTCGAACCGGGAGCTGGTGGAGCGGATTGCGGCGCTGGATCGCCAGCTCGCCTCCGTCATCCTTTCGCCGACGCAGCGCGATGACCTGCGCCGACAGCGGCGTCAGCTGGAGGGCGACCTGAACCGGCAGCTGCCGGCGCTCCAGATCGCGCCGGTGAGCACCGAGCAGGTGGCCGGGGCACTGAAGTCCCTGGCCCCCGAGGGCCTGCTGGTGGAATTCCAGCGCTACCACCCCCTGAGTCGGAGCACTGCCGGCCGGCTGGCCTGGGAGCAGCCCCGCTACGTGGCGCTGCTGCTCCATCCCGACGGGCGCATTGACGCGGTTCCGCTCGGCGAGGCCGCCGCGATCGATCGGGCGGTGGAGCGGGCACTGGCCGCAAGCGCGGCCAACTACGCCGATGCCGGCAGCCTCTGGGGCGAGGTGAGCAGCCTGGTGCTGTCCCCGCTGCGCCCCCATCTGAGGGGGGGCGTCGAGCTGTTCCTCTCGCCCGATGCGGCCCTCCATCGCGTGCCCTTCGCGGCCCTGCCGGTCTCCGGCAACGCGGACGGCCAGCTGCTCAGCGAGTTCGTCCGCCTGCGCCTGCTCACCACCGGCCGCGATCTCGTGCAGCTGCAGCGCCCTGCCCGCAGGGGCGGCGACCCCGTGCTGATCGCCGATCCCGCCTATGACCTGCCCCCCCGGGCTCCGGTGCCGCGGGCATCGGCCAGCAGCGCGACGCCCCTCGCCGACGGCGATCGCTCGCTCCCCGCAAGCGTGCCGGTGAGCCCCGGGCCCTCTAGGCGACAGCAGCGATCCGGCCAGCCGACCCTGACCAACCGTTGGACGCCCCTGCCCGGCACTGCCGAGGAAGCCCGGAAACTCGCCCCACTGCTCGGCGTGAGCCGGCCCTTCACCGATCAGGCCGCCACGGCGCCGCTGGTTCTGCAGCTGCGTGGTCCACGTATTCTTCACATCGCCACCCACGGCTTCTTCAGGGCTGAGGAGTCCGTCGCACCGACAGCCCCCCTCGCAACCCCGGCGCGCCTGCTCACCGAGGGCGGCGATCCGCTGCTGCGCAGCGGACTGGTGATGGCCGGAGCCAACCGCCCGGAGGCCGATCCCGGCGACGACGGCTACCTCACCGCCGCCGAAATGACCGGAATGGAGCTCGAGGGCACTGAACTTGTGACCCTCTCGGCCTGTGAAAGCGGTCTCGGCAGCCTGCGCGACGGCGAAGGGGTCTACGGACTCCAGCGCGCGATGGTGGTGGCCGGCGCCAGAGCGACCTTGCTCAGCCTCTGGAAGGTCGATGACGCCGCCACCGCCACCTTCATGCAGGCCTACTACAGCCGGTTGCTGCGAGGCGAGAGCCGCGCTGACGCCCTGACCCGCACCCAGGCGGAGTTCCGCTCCCACCCCAATCCCCTCTTTCGCGATCTGCACGTCTGGGGCGCCTTTCAACTGACCGGTGAGTGGCGCCCGCTGGCCTGGATGCGCTGACCCCGGATCGCAAGCCCTGTGCCTGCCGCCCCGGGAGGGCCCAACCCCCTGAGCGAATCCTTGACCAGGAACCACTCACCGCTGCCGGATCGGCCGCCAGACCCCTTTCAGCTGGAACGTGCCCATAGATGCACGTCCTGGCAGAGCGGGGTTGCCTGCTCCCGGAACAGAGCCTGGCCGATCGCCCCGTCAATCCCCTCCGTCCGCTTCCCCCAGATCCGCGCTCGCCATCCGGCCACCGGGTGCGGCACCAGTGCCACCAAGCGCGCCGGGCCCCCAGCCGCCTCCTTCCGCCGACGGCTCCAGCGGTCGGTCACCTTGGCCACACTCAGCGCTGCGATCCTCAGCGCCGGCGGCTGACGCTTCAGCTTGCTCTCCAGTTCTTCGCGCTGCCGCCGCTGAATCTCCGTCAGCAGACCCTGCCACGGCATCCGGCTGCCGTGTTACCCGACCGACGTGCAAGACGCTTGGCAGCAGCGGCAGCTCGCGACGGAGCCACTCCGACTGAATCTGATTCAGACGCTGCAGCAGTGGCTGCGCCGCCGGCGGACGGTTCTGCAGCAGCTGTTCGGCCGCCAGGATCATCATGGTGATGCGGCAGGTCGAAGGTTCCGCTCCCGCCACGTTTTCGACGAGGGCGAGGGCAGGCTGAAGGTCTTACGTGCATCAGCAGCGCCCAACTCAACAGCGCCAACGCTTCCGCGAATCGGCCCTGCAACCCCACCGCCGGCCGGCTACCAAGCTCGGGCGCGCCCTCTGGATCTGCGAGTTGTTGGAGCGAGACGTGCGGACGGGGGCTGCCGATGGCAGGAGCGGGCCGATGCGGACCGCGTCTCTGGGTCTGGATCACGGGCTTGTCCAGGCTGCAAAGACCTGGCGGAATCAGCACAACCGCCGGCTATTCACTGTCGTCTGCATCCCTGAAATGGCTGCCCCGATCAGGGCCTCCCGCCGGCCCGGGGGTGTGGAGCTGCCCTGTGGACCTCTCGCCTCACCACACCTCGGGACAGAGCACCTTCATGGCGGCCTGTTGGCCTCGGGCGGAGGCATCGGCCTGCTCCCTGGTCATCTTTCCTGCGCGGACCACTTGATCAATGGCGCTGTCGCGGATGCCGGAATAGGAGAGCCCACGGGCGTTGAAATCTCGGCCTTGGTCACAGGATTGGAGACCCAGACTCCTTCCGGGACCCAGAAAGTGGTCGCGGCTGTCCTCCCAGGTGAACGCCCTGGCGACGCTGAAATGGCTGCAAAGAACAGCGAGGAGAAGCAGACGACGACCGCTCACAGGACATTGTCTGAACGAACAGGGCCACCTTAGGTGCGTTCCGGTGGATGCCTCGTGCGGCTTCTTTCGCTGATTGAAGCCGCATCAGTCTGTGCAGGAGGACCAGGAGGGCCGCGACGGACTGCGTGGGAACTGATTGTGTCTTCCGACACAGATTGGCCTGAGCCCTTGTTCAATCCCGAGCTTGGCTGCGCACTGGGGACCCAGCGATCATGATCGTTTTGGATGCTTCTGCAATCGCATCTCTTCCCGGCGGCGTTGATTGCCATCCCGTCACCATCGGCGCCCTTGACCCGGCCCGGGCGGCAACCCAGCGCAGCCCTCAGAAGCCACAGGCCCGCTGGCGCTGCATCTGCGCCTGCTGCAGGGCCTGTGGATCGACCCCGCCGGGGGAGGCCATCGCCGCCAGGGTTTCCTGGCGCCTGAGCTCCGCCATGGCCTGGCGGCAGCCGGGGTTGGCGGCCCTGCAGCCCGCGGCGATGGTCAGCAGCCCGAGGGCCCACGCGGCCAGTGCCAGCTGACGCGGCGGTCGGCGGGCCCAGCCGCCAGGTCGGGGCCCGGGGGACCTCACTGGCAGGACTGACCGGGGCGGGTTCGGGGGGGGCGCAGCGGATCGGCTCATCGACCAGAGGAGGCTGCGGCGAGCGGCCGCCAGTCGCCGGTGAGCTGGAAAGCGCCCCAGACGTGCACGTCCCGGTAGAGCGGGTTCGGGTGCTCCCGGAACAGCGCCTGGGTTCCCGCCAGTGCCTCGCCGCGGCCTTCCCCGCGCCGGAGACGCCCGTAGTACTCGCCCATGAATGCCGCTGTCGCCGCGTCATCCACCTTCCAGAGGCTGAGCAGCGTCGCGCGCGATCCGGCCACCGTCAGCGCCCGCTGGAGCCCATAGACCCCCTCGCCGCTGCGCAGCGCCCCCAGACCGGTCTCGCAGGCCGAGAGCGTCACCAGCTCCGTTCCCTCCAGATCCATCCCGGTCGCCTCCGCCGCGGTGAGATAGCCGTCGTCGGCCGCATCCGCCTCCGGCTCGTTCGCCCCCGCCAGCGCCAGGCCGCTGCGCAGCAGCGGATCTTCCATGGCTGCGGTGGTGCCTGAACGGCTCGCCGCCAACCCACCCGCTCCCGCGAGACCCCCACCGCGATGGCCCAGCGGATCCGGCGACGCTGCAGAGGCCAGCGCGGCATCCGGCTGGAAATAGCCATGCGTCGCGATGTGCAGGATCCGCGGGCCGCGCTGGCGCAGCACACGTTCCGCCGTCGCCGCGCTGCCGGTGATCGGTTCCCCGGCACCGACCAGCGGCGCCACCAGACGCGCCTCCCTCGCCGTCCCCGGCAGCGGCTGCCAGCGGGTCCCTGGCCCGAGTCCCGCACTGCGGCGTTGCGGTTCCCCTGCCGAGCCGCCGCCGCCTCCAGCCGCAGCAGCGGCACCACGGGCACCTCCTCCTCGCCGGCTCCCGTAACTGGGATCCGCGATCACCACTGCCGCGGCCCCGCTTCCCGCTGCAGGCTCCGGCCGCAACAGTTCACGGCCTGTGGTGAGGATCCGCAGCGGCAGCCTCTCCGCCAGCAGTCGCCCTGCTCCGCCGGGCTCCGGCAGCACCGCGAACGGCACGCGGTTCAGCTCGCCATCGGGCACGAGAAACAACTCCTGCACGCCCGCCAGCTGAGCGGCCAGGGGCCGCAGGACGCGATCCGCCACCTGCCCCCATAGCTCCGGGGCATCCTGGTAATTGGCGGCGCTCGCCGCGAGCGCGCGCCCGATCACTGCGTCGATCGCCTCCGCGTCTCCCAGGCCCACGCTCGCCATCCGGCCGTCCGCATGCAGCACCAGCGCCACGTAGCGCGCCGGGCCCCAGCCGCCGCCGGCGGCGGCCGGCTGCAGCAGCCGGTAGCGCTGGAACTCCACCAGCACCCCCTGCGGCGCCACCCTCCGCAGACCCGACGCCACCTCCGTCACGCTCACCGCCTCGATCCGCAGCGCCGGCAGCTGCCGGTTCAGCTCGTTCTCCAGGGCCTGACGCTGCTGTCGCAGCTGTTGCCGCTGCCCTGGATCCAGGGTCACCGCCGCCAGGCGACGATCCAGCGCCGCGATCCGCTCGGCCAGCTGCCGGCTCGGGTCCGCGCTCGCGGCCAGCAGCCGCTGGCGCCGTTCGATCTCGGCCAGCAGCCCCTGCCGGTTCAGGCGTGTCTCCAGGGCCAGTTCCACCGCGGCGGGATCCCGCTCCAGCAGCAGGAAGGTGGTGGCCACGGCATCCGGCTGCTGGGCCAGCAGCCCGGCACGTAGATCGCGCGGCTGCAGCGGCAGCTCGCGGCGCAGCCACTCCGACTGATTCCGGGTCAGCCGGCGCAGCAGCGGCTCGGCCGCCGACGGACGGCCCAGGCGCAGGTGCACGGCCGCCAGGTTCATCAGGCTGGAGCTGGTGCTCGGGTGCTCCGGTCCGGCCATGGTCTCCGTGATGGCGAGGGCACGCTGGAGCAGCGGTTCCGCTTCGCGATCCCGCCCCTGCCAGAAGAACAGCAGCCCCAGGCCGTGGAGCGAGTTGGCCGTGGCGGGATGCTGCAGGCCGAGGGCCTGTTCTCTGATCCGCAATGCCCGCCTGAGCAGAGCCTCCGCCTCGGCCTGGCGGCCCTGCAAGCCCAGAACTCCAGCCAGGTTGCTCAGGGTCGCTGCCACCTGGGGATGGGCAGGTCCGAGCTGGCGCTCCGCGGCAGACAGAGCCCGGCGATACAGCCGTTCGGCCTCCGGGGCACGGCCCTGTCGGTCGACCAGGGCGGCGAGGTTGTTCAGGCTCAGGGCCGTATCGGCATGGTCCGCACCCAGAACGCGTTCACGGATGGCCAGCACCTGCCGATGCAGGGCCTCGGCTTCCGCCGACCGGCCCAGATCATCCAGCAGGACTGCCAGGTTGCCGGCGACGGACGCCGTGAGGGCCTCGTGCGTCTGCCCCGGCACGGACTCCAGGATGGCCAGAGCGCTTCGATACATCGCTTCTGCCTCCGTGTAGCGGGCCTGCGCGTTGAGAATCACGCCAAGGTCGTTCCTTGCTTTGGCCACCAGGGGGTGAGCGCGTCCAAGCGATGTTTCCCGGATCCGCAGAACCCGGCGGGTGAGCGATTCGGCGTCCTCGAGACGGCCGTCGAGCCGGTGGATGTCAGCCAGAAGATCGAGGCTTCTGATCGTGTCCGCATGCTCCATCCCCTGGACCCTTTCGCGGATGGCCACCGAACGCCGTGCATGACGCCCGGCTTCGGCGGTATGCCCCTGCTGCCGAGCCAGAGCGCCCAGCAGATCCAGGGGGATCGCCAGGGCGATGTGGTCCGCTCCGAGGGCTTGCTCCAGGGACTGCAGGGTGCGCTCCAGCAGAGGCCCGGCCTCAACCTGACGCTCCTGCACACTCTGAATCCCGTAGAGCGTGAGCTTGCTGATGGCTGCCTGCGACCCGGGACTGTCTGGCCCCGCCGTCCTGGTGCTGAGCGCCAGGATGCGCTGCCAGCGTTCCGCCGCGCCGACCCGATCGCCACGGGCTTCGAGAGCCTCCGCTTCGCGAAACAGATCGAGCAGGGGGTTCGGGCCGCCCGGCCTCTCCCCGGCGGGACTGCCGCCGGGGGGCTGAGGGTTGACGCCGGCTTCCTTCAGGCGCTGGCGGGTCTCCTCGGCCTTCCGGACCTCTCCGTGCTTCGTGTACAGCGCCAGCAGCTGCCTGAGCGTGCCGACGGTGAGGGGATGTCCCGCACCGGAGACCCGTTGATGGATGCCGAGAGCTCGCCGATAGAGAGGTTCGGCATCCTTGAGAGCTCCATACTGGTGGTGCACCACGGCCAGGTTGTGAAGGCTGATCGCCGTGTTGGTGTGCTCCGGACCCAGCAGCTGTTCGGTCAGCGTGACCACTTGCCCCCAGAGCCTGATGGCGCCGGGGCCGTCGCCGCGGCCGCGCCGGGCCTCCGCCTCCTGCATCAGGGACTGAACCCGCCGCAGCGTCTCGGGCGGGATCGGCGTCTGCCCTCCGATGGTCGTCCCTCTGCCTGCCCCGGGCGCGCCGTCTGTTCCGGGGGGTTCGGCAGAAGCGGCCGGGCCGCCGGCGGCGTGGGCCGCAACGGCGATCACCAGGGCCAGGACGCCCGCGCTGGCCCTGCGAGTCGGCGAAGCGGGTCGTGCCGGACGTCCTGCAGGACGGGGGCCGTCAGCAGCAGGATCGGGCTGCTCCGAATCGCGCATGGGGGTCTGGATCTGGGCCGGGTTCAGGGCCCCATGGCCTCGCTGATGTGGCACACCCGCTGCCTCGCCGCTGTCGCCTGCCCCCCCGGCATGGATGCCCCGATCAGGAGATCCCGCCGGCCCTGGGCCTGGGTCGCGCTCTGGGAGCGTCTTCCATTCCCTCACCACACCTCGGGACAGAGCACCTTCATGGCGGCCTGCTGGCCTTTGGCGGAGGCCTCGGCCTGCTCCCTGGTCATGGTTCCTTGGCGGACCAGTTCGTCAATGGCGCTGTCGCGGACGCGGGCGTCGAAATAGGAGAACCTGCGGGCGTTGGCTGTTCGGCCTTTTGCACAGGATTGGAGGGTCACAGTCCGGCCTTCACCCAGGCCGTAGTCGCGGCTGTCCTCCCAGGTGAACGCCCTGGCGGCGCTGAGATGGCTGCACGCAAGACCAAGAAGAACCAGATGTCGACCGCTCACCAGATTTGTTGGAATGATCAGAACCACCTTAGGGGCATTGCGCTGGCCGATCTGTGTGGCAACTGTCGCTGGTCGAAGCCCACAACTCTTTGCACGATGACGTGACGCACTGCCTGGGGAATGATTGTCTCTTCTGATACAGATTTACTTCCGATAGGGATCTGCTCCCGACACGGATCTGTATCCGATGCGGGTCTGCCGAAGCCGTTGCTCAATCCCAGGCTTGCCTGCGTGCTCGGGATTCAGTGGCAAGGACTGTTTCGGATGCTCCCGGAATCGCAGGCCGTCCCCCTTTCGTCGATCGCGATCACGTCACCAGCAGCCCCCGCGGTGCGGGCCCGGGCTGGCAACCCAGCGCAGCCCTCAGAAGCCACAGGCCCGCTGGCGCTGCATCTGCGCCTGCTGCAGGGCCTGTGGATCGACCCCGCCGGGGGAGGCCATCGCCGCCAGGGTTTCCTGGCGGCTGAGCTCCGCCATGGCCTGGCGGCAGCCGGGGCTGGCGGCCTGGCAGCCGCCAGCGAGGGGCAGCAGCCCCAGGGCGACCGCGGCCAGCGCCAGCCGGCGCGGCGCTCGGCGGCGCCATCCGCCTGATCGGGGCCCGGAGGGTCTCGCTGGCATGGCCGGCCGTGTCGGGTTCAGCGGGATCTCAGAGGATCGACTCATCGCTTGGCAAGCGGCCTCCAGTCGCCGGTGAGCTGGAAAGCGCCCCAGACGTGCAGATCGCGGAAGAGTGGATTGGGATGGGAGCGGAAGGCGGCCTGGGTGGCGGCGAGGGCCTCGGCCCTGCCGGCTCCGTTCCGGAGGCGCTGGTAGAAGTCGACCATGAAGGCGGCGGTGGCGGCGTCATCGACCTTCCAGAGGCTGAGGAGGGTGGAGCGGCTGCCGGCGACGGTGAGGGCGCGCTGGAGGCCGTAGACGCCCTCGCCGCTGCGCAGATCGCCGAGGCCGGTCTCACAGGCGGAGAGGGTCACCAGTTCGGTGCCGTCGAGATCGATGCCGGTGACCTCGGCGGCGGTGAGGTAGCCGTCATCGGCGGGATTGGCGTCGGGCCGGTTGGCGCCGGCGAGGGCGAGGCCGCTGCGCAGCAGGGGATCATCCGGCGCGGCGGGGCCGCTGGATCCGGCGCGACTGCCGGAGGGGGGGCTGTCGCGACCCGCCGCGGTCGGTGCGTCGGCCTGATCTGGGGCGAAGAAGCCGTGGGTGGCGATATGCATCACCCACGGGGCCCGGGCCTGCAGGATGCGGGCGGCGGAGGCCTCGCGGCCGGTGATCGGTGCCGCCACCTGCAGCAGGGGCGCCACCTGCCCGGCCTCGGCGGCGGTGCCGGGCAGGGGCTGCCAGCGCGGAGCGGCGGTGAGGGCGGCGGAGCGCCGCTGGCCCCCCGGACCGCCGCGGGAGGCGCCGGTGCGTCCGGGTGGGGTCGCCGCTGCTGGTGCCCCACCATCGAAGCTGGGATTGGCCATCACCAGCGCGGCTCCGCCGGCGCGAGGGGGCCGCTGCAGCCGCAGCAGATCGCGGCCGCTGGTCAGCAGGCGCAGCTGCACCGTCTCCCCCAGCAGCCGGCCGGGGCTGTCGAGGGCGGGCAGGGCGGCGAACGGCACCCGGTTCAGTTCGCCGTCGGGAGAGAGAAACAGCGCGCCAGCACCAGCCAGCTCGGCGCGCAGGGGGGCGAGTACCAGCCCCCCGACAACCGCCCACAGATCCGGGGCATCGGCCAGGTTGGCGGCGCTGGCACGCAGCGCCTGCCCCACCGCCACATCGATCGCCACCGCCGACCCCAGATCGATGCCGGCGATGTGACCATCGGGCCGCAGCACCAGCGCCAGGTAGCGCGGTGGTCCGAAGCTGCGCTGCCAGTCGCCTTCGCGGGGGTCGTGGGGGCGGTAGCGCTGGAACTCCACCAGGCGGCCGTCGGCGGGCAGCAGCGGCGCGACCTCCGCCGGCTGCACCAGCCGCGCCTGCAGATCCGGCAGCTGCCGGTAGAGCTCCTGCTCCAGCTGCTCGCGCCGCGCCTCCAGCCGCTGCCGCTGCACCGCCGGCAGGGCCGCGTTCGCCAGTTGGCTGGACAGGACGGCGAGCTGATCGGCGAGGGCCCGCAGCGGCGAGGAGCGGGCCAGCTGGGCCTGGCGGCGCTGAATGTCCTGCAGCAGACCCTGGCGGTTGAGGCGGGTGAGCAGGGCCAGCCGGCCCCCGGCGTCACCATCACCGGCCAGGGAGAAGGGCACCTGCCAGCGCAGCCCCTGGCTCTGCACCAGCGCCTGACGCCGCCGTTCCGGCAGCAGGGGCAGCTGGCGCTGCAGCACCAGCAGGTCGCTGTTCACCATATCCTCGAGCAACGCCAGGGCCGCCGCGCGATCGCCCCGGCGAAGCAGCAGATCGGCGCTGTTCATCGCCAGCAGGCCCAGGTCGTCCTGGGCCGCGCCATGGGTTCTGCTCAGCTCCCGCTGGATCGCCAGCGCTTCCTGCAGGGCGCTCAGCGCCTCCGGATCCCGCGCCAGGGCGCTGAGACGGTTGGCCAGATTGTTCAGCACGCCCGGCAGTTCGCGGCGAACGCCGGGGTTGGCCGCCGCCAGGTCGCGGGTGATCTGCACCGCCAGGCTGGCGGCGGTGAGGGCCTCCTGCCTCTGCTGCGCCCTGGCGTAGGCGCTGCCCAGGTTGTTGAGCGCATCGGCCAGGCCCGCGAGCAGGGTGGGCCGCGAGGCCATGCCCTCCCGGTACAGATCGACGGCCCTGACAAGGGTCGCGATGGCCTCGGGCAGCTGACCTTCGAGCATCTGGAGGGTCCCGAGATTGGCCAGCACCGTGGCCTGGGTGGCCTGGGCATGGGACTGCCGCAGGCCCGGATCGTCGAGGATCGCCACCGCTTCCTCCATGGCTTTCAGCGCCTCCTCTCCCCGCCCGAGGGCATGCAGCCGGGCGCCCAGGCTGTTCAGGGCACGGGCCAGCAGCTCGCGCCGGGCGGGATTGGCCGCCGCCGCATCCCGCAGCAGCGCCACGGCCTCTTCGGCGCTGCGCAGGCTCTCGGCCAGCTGGCCCAGTTCGGCCTGACGGGTTCCCAGAGCGTTGAGGCTCTCGGCCAGATCCAGCCGCGCCATCGGGCTGGTCCGGGCCAGGGCGCGCATCAGCGCCACGGCCTCCAGGGTGGGGACCAGGGCCTCCTGGGGCTGCCCCACCATGCTGAGGTTGCTGCCGAGGTTGATCAGGGCCTGGGCGAGGGTCGTGCGCTCGAACGGATCGACCGTCGCCAGTCGGCGGTAGAGGCCGACCGCCTCGCGGGTCGCCGCCAGGGCCTGCCGCTCCTCGCCAAGCCGGGTGTGGTAAGCCCCGAGGTTCTGCAGGGCCAGGGCCAGCTCGGCCATCAGGTCCGGCTGGCTGGCCGCCGGCTGCCGCAGCAGCGCCACCGCTTCCGCCCCGGTGGCCTGCGCCTCCGGCAGGCGCCCCAGTTCATCGAGAACGGTGGCCAGATCGATCAGGGCACGGGCCAGCAGCAGCGGCCCCTGGGGATCCCCTACCACCTGCGTCCGCGCCAGGGCCACCGCCTCCTGGCCGAGGGGAAGGGCCTGCGGGAGCTCGCCCAGATCGGCATGGAAGCGCGCCTGGTTCTGCAGGGCCCGGGCCAGTTCAGTGCGCCAGACAGGGTTGTTCGCCGCCACCGGTCTCAGCCGCGTCACTGCTTCGCTCGTGCTGGCCAGGGCTTCACGCGTCTTCCCCAGGGCGCTCTGGAAGGCGCCCAGGTTCTTCAGGGTCAGCCCGAGGATTGGGCTGGTGGGCTTCAGCTGGATGGAGGCCCGCACCCAGGCCAACAGCGCCTGCTGCAGCCGCAGGGCCTCGGCGCTGTCTCCCCGCTGATAGGCGGCTGCGGCCGCATCGGAGCGCTGCTCCCATTCCCGCAGCAGCGCCTCGGCTCGCTCCCCCGACGCCTCGGCGATCCGGACCCCGTCCGCCGGCCCGGTGGGGGGAGCCGCGGCCCAGGCCGATCCCGGGGCGAGCAGCATCAGCAGCAGAGCCCAGGGGGTCCGCCGGACCGGACGGCGCGATGACCGTGGGGCTGCCGCCAGCGGCCTGCGGGGCGGGGCGTCGGCTTCGGGACCAGCACCGGCGGGCACGCCGCCTCCGTGGCAACAGGCCTGAATTGTCTCCCGAGCGGAGGCGCGGGACTGTCGGCAGCGCCACCGCGGCCGTCCCACGCCTCCATTCCCATCCGCTCCGCTCCTGCCGGCGAGCGCTGGCGCCTCCGGTACTCCCCTTGGCTCCGCTGGCGGCCCGGGCGCTGATCCCGCCCGGCTGTGTCAGCCTGATCCGGATCGTGAGGAGTCGCGTCGTGCGCCGTTTCGGGGATGGCTGAGCTCCACTCGCCGGAGGTCGCCCCCCGTCCGCAGGCTCCCGGGCAGGACGCTGCCCCGCTGCTGTTTCTGGTGGTGCTCGGTGGCCGCGCCGCCCGGGCCCATGTCGAGCTTCACGACGTTCGTTTCGTGGCCGGGCGCACGATCGAGGACACCCTGCCGGAGCTGCGGCGGCAATGGTTCGGGAGGCGTGAGGGCCTGCATCTCGACAGCGTCATGGCGGTGCGGGCCGTGGATGGCTGGGCGGTGAGCCTCGGGCGCGAGCCCGCCGCGCCCCGGCCCGAGCGCCTCTGGTTCGTGAACCTGGGCGCCTACCGCCCCGATGGCCTGCTCGAGCTGCATCACATCGGCCTGGTGGTGGCCCGCTCCCCCCAGGCCGCCAAGGGGGCGGCCAGGCGCCGCTGGCTGCGCGACGCGGAGCAGATCCACGGGCTGCGCGGCGTGGAGCAGATCCACAAGGACGACCTGCTGGCGGTGGATGATTGCCTGGCCCTTGAGCAGCTCGATCTGCTCAACGGCGAGCGCTGGCATGTGCAGCTCAGCCCCCACCCCGAGGGTTGGGATCAGCCCCAGGTGCCGGACTGGTTCGGCTACCGCCCGATCTGAGCCGGGCGGCGACGGCCGGGTTCAGAACACCTGGGGAAGGCCGTTGAAGCCTGTGATCTCGATGATCGCGTCGCTGGCCGACTGATAGCCGGCCGCGCCGTTGTTGATCGCCAGGAAGGTGCGCTGGCTGCTGCCGCTGCCGAAGGTGAAGGTGACGGCGCCGTTGGCTGCGAAGCGGCTGTTGGAGAGCCGTTTGGCGATTTCGGTGGTGCTGAGGGCGGCGGTCGCGCCCACGTTGGCGGCCGTGATGGCCGTGGTGCGGAAGGGGCTGTCGAAGCGGTCGTTGGCTCCCACCAGGCTGATCACCCTGTCGACCGTCGTACCCGAGACGAACAGGGAGTTGGTCAGGCTGTTGTTCGTGAAGGTGAAGATGTCGGTTCCGATCTGGCCGGTGAGCGTGTCCTGGCTCGCGGTGAAGGTCTGGGTGCGGGTGTCGTTGTCGGTGATCGTTCCGCTCACCCCCGCCGTGGTGGTGATGCTGTAGCCGCTGCCGGCCGCCAGGGTGAACACCACGGTCTCGCTGCCCTCGACGCTGGTGTCATCGGTGGGATCCACCACCACCTGGGCGCTGGCGCTGCCGCCGGCGATCGTCACCGAGCGCGGTGTGCCGCTGGGCACTCCGGTGTAGTCGCTGCCATCGGTGGCGGTGCCACCGACCGTGAAGTTCACCATGAGCGGATCGCTGGTGGTGGCCGAGCGGGTGAAGGTGAAGACGAGATTGGTGGTGCCGTTTTCGCTGACGCTGGTGGGGGAGAGGCTGAGGCTGATGGCGGGCAGGTCGTCATTGCGGATCGTGCCCACCACCGGCGTGGCGCTGCCCACCGTGTAGCCGCTGCCGGCTTCCAGCGTTAGCGCCACCGTTTCGTCGGCCTCCACCGTGGTGTCGCCGATCGGTGTCACCGTGACCGTGGTGGTGGCGGAGCCGGCGGCGAAGCTGGCGGTCTTGAGGGTGCCCGTGCTGGAGATGCCGCTGTAGTCGCCGCCGAGGGTGGCCGTTCCGGCCACGCTGTAGTTCAGGGTCAGGGCCGATCCGGTGGGGCCGCTGCGGCTGAAGGTGTAGACCAGCGGCACACCGCCGTTCTCATTGACCACCGCGGTGGAGAGGCTGAGGGTCAGCTCGGGCAGGTCGTCGTTGAGGATCGTGCCGACCACCGGCGTTGTGGTGAGTCGCCCGTAGTCGGCGCTGCTGTTCAGGCTGATGGCGATCGTCTCGTCGGCTTCCGCGATGGCATCGTCGATCGGGGTGATCGCCAGGCTGGCGGTGTCGGAGCCCGCCAGGAAGGTGACGCTGGGGCCGACGGCGGCGTAGTCGCTGCCAGCGGTGGCGCTGCCGCTCACGCTGACGCCCACGCTGAGCTCGGCATCGAGGGGACCGCTGCGGCGGAAGGTCCAGCTGAGCGGCGTGCCGGCGCTTTCGCTCAGCGCTGCCGGCGCCAGCTCCAGGCTCACGATCGGCCGGCTGTCATTGACGATCGTGCCCACCACCGGCGTGGTCGTGCCCACGGTGTAGCCGCTGCCGTTGGACAGGCTGATCTCCACGGTCTCGTCGCTTTCGTCCAGCTGATCCACCAGGGGGTTCACCACCAGCGTGGCGGTGCTGGCGTTGGCGGCGAAGGTGATGCTGGTGCCGATGGCGCTGGTGTCGGTGCCGTTGATTGCGCTGCCACTGACGCTGAAGCCCACCGTCAGCGCCTCGCTGGTGGCTGTGGAGCGGCTGAAGGTGTAGATCAGGCCGCCCTGGGCGCCGCTCTCGTTCACCTGGGCCGGGCTGACCGCGAGGGTGATCACCGGCGGATCGGAATTCACGATGGTGCCCACCACCGCTGTGGCGGTGCCCACGCTGTAGCCGCTGCCGGCCTGGAGGGTCAGGGACACGGTCTCGTTGGTCTCCACCAGGTCGTCGCTGAGCGGATCGATCGCAACCGTGGCGGTGCTGGCGTTGGCGGCAAAGGTGACGCTGGTGCCGATGGCGGTGTAGTCGGTGCCGTTGATCGCGCTGCCGCCGATCGCATAGCCCACGGTGAGGGCGCTGGTGAGGTCGCCGGTGCGGCTGAAGGTGTAGAGGAGGGTGCCGCTGCCCAGCTCGGTGGCGCTCGCTGGCGCAATCGCGAGGGTGATCACCGGCAGATCGTCGTTGACGATCGTGCCGACCACCGGGGTGGTGGTGCCGATGCTGTAGCCAGGGCCGGCGAACAGGCTCAGGGCCACCGTTTCATCGGCTTCGATCGTGGTGTCGGCGGTGGGATTGACCGTCAGCGTCGCCGTTGTGGCATTGGCCGCGATCGTGATGAACTTCACCTCGCCGGTGGTGCTGGGGCCGCTGTAGTCGGTGCCGTTGATGGCGGTGCCCGCCACGGTGTAGCTCACCACCAGCGACTGGGCCGTGGCGTAGGAGCGGATGAACGTGTACGAGAGGTTGGGGGCCCCGTCCTCGGTCACGGACGCGGGGCTCACCGACAGGGTCACCACCGGCACGTCGTCGTTGAGGATCGTTCCCGTCACGGCTGCTGCGGTGGCGATGCCGTAGTCCGTGCCGTCGGCGATCTGCAGGATCACCGTCTCATCGGCCTCCTGGGTGCTGTCGGCGGTGGGATCCACCGTGACCGTGGTGGTGGCGGAGCCGGCGGCGAACTGCACCTGGCCGAGCACCAGGCCGCTGAGGGCATAGTCGCCGGCGCTGGCCGTTCCGCCCAGGGTCACAGCCACTGCCAGGGCCGCGCTGGTGTCGCCGCTGCGGCTGAAGGTGTAGACGAGGTTGCTGCTGCCGTCCTCGCTGACGCTGAGGTTGGAGCCCAGGCTCAGGGAGATCACCGGCAGGGTGGCGGCACCGGTGATGCTGCCGCTGATCCGGTAGCTGCCAATGCTGGCGTAGTCGCTGTAGCCGGTCGGGGAGCTGACGGTGGGGCTGCCGAATCCGACACCATCGAGGCGCAGATAATAAGTATCGGCGAGCAGATTGGAGACGTTGAGGCTGGCCGCCAGGCCGGTGGGATTGGCGCTGGCCACCAGGGTTCCGAGGCTGTTGTAAAGCTCCACCCCCAGGTCCAGGTTGGTGCCGTTATCGGCCCAGGCAGTGCCGGTGTTGGCATCACTGATGGCGGCGTAATAGGGGTTAGCGCTGCCGCCCCAGAGGCCATCGGTGTCGATGAAGCTGCGATACCAATAGGGATCAAAACTGAGATTGATTGCCCCGATTGTGCTCAGGCTGAAGCGGTACCAGTCGAGATCCGTGGCTGTTTCGATCGTGCCGAACTGGCTGACGCTGCCGCCCTGAATGGCGAGGGCGCTGGCGGTTGCCTGGGTGCTTCCCTCCTGGTCGATGCTGTAACCGAAGCCGTTGTAGCCGGTGATGATCGCCAGATCATCCGGCCCCCGGTTGTAGTTGGCGCTGCTGGTGTTGTTGGTGCTGCCGAAGAAGGTGCCGTTGTCCCAGGTGGTGACGCTCTGGTAATAACCGACACCCATGATCGACGCCCAGCCCGTTTCGCCGCTGCCATGGCCTTGGTAATAGCCCGTGCTGCTGGTGCCGTCATGGGACAGGCCCAGGGTGTGACCCACTTCATGGCTGATGGCTTCGGAGACGCCGAGCAGACTGTCGTTGTAAACGAAGGTGGGGGTATCGGAGTCCCAGTTGAAGCTGTTGATGTAGGCGATGCCACCAGCCGTACTGGAGGAGGGGCCGTAGCTGGTCATGACCACCCGGATCCCGTAATTGGGATCGTTGCTGGAGCTCTTGATCAGCCAGTCGGTGGGCGGCGCCAGGGTGGTGACGTTGACATCGAAGGGGGCGAAGTCAGCCGCTACCCGCTGCCAGACCCGCTGGATCAGTGTCAGTTCGCTGTTGCTGAAGACCGAGACATTGCCATCGGTGTTGTAGGCCGGCGAATAGAACGACGCCCCCATCGTGGCGTTGTTCCATGAGGTGCCGGTGGTGGTGTGGCCGTCGAAGTCCAGATAGATCGTGGTCTGGGCCGTGGGGTTCGAGCTCAGCCGGAAGGTGTCCGCCAGGGCGACCAGGGGCGTGCCGGCGCTCAGGCTGATGCCGTTGGCGATCACGCCGTTCTCGCTCAGCAGCCCGGCCTCCGCCGGCATGGCGGCGCAGACGAGCTCGGAACTGTGGTCGTGGTCGTGGTCGTGGTCGTGGTCGTGGTCATGCTCATGACCATGCGCCACGTCGTGCTCGTGCTCATGACCATGGTCATGATCGTCGTGCTCGTGCTCGTGCTCGTGCTCGGCGCCGTGGCTGTGATCGCCGGCTTCCACGTCGTCAGCGGTGTGGTCGTGATCAGGGTCATGGCCGGCTGCGGTCGCCGGGGCGCCGGCGGCGGCAGGCCCGCCCAGCCCGGGTGCTTCGCTGCCCTGCTCTGGCCAGGTCGGTGCCCCAGCCTGGGCCGCAACGGGGGGCTGAGCAATGGTGCGGCCGGTCAGCGGATCCTGGCCCGCAGCGCCACCGGTGGCGGCCTGGTTCGTCATTCCGGCGGGCGTGCCCAGCTCCCCGGCTGCCGGGGTCAGCGGCTGCGCCGGCCGCAGGCCAACCTGCTCGCTGCTCTGGATGCCGCCCGGCAGGGCCTCGCCGGCGGCGGCCCGCAGGGATTGGCGTGTCAGCACGTCCAGGAAGGAGAAATGACGTGATTTGCCAGCCATCGAATCCAGCCTGGAAATGCTTCCTAGACCCGTTTTATCCGATGACGCACCCCTCATTTCTGAAAGCCAGATGAAATCTGGCTGTGTTTCATGCCCCGTTTTATGCCAATCAACGCATGAGATTGCCGGGGTGGTGGCAGCCAACCGTGTCGGGACCGGGTCAGCTCTCGAACCGGCCCCTGCCCCTGCCATCGCCGGCACCGGGTCCGACGGCCCGGTTGCCGTGCCCGGCTGGCTCCGGGAGGCCCGGCCCGGCGCTGTGATCCGTCGCCGGATCGGAGGGGCCGCCTCCGCCTGAGGATGGCGGCAATGTTCCCCTGACCACCGATGCGGATTGACGGCAGCGACTGGCGCACCATCTGGCTGGAGGAGGGTGGTCGCTCGATCGGGGTGATCGACCAGACCCTGCTGCCGCACCGCTTCACCACCCGCTCGCTGCGCCGCTGCCAGGAGGCGGCCGAGGCGATCAGCACGATGGTGGTGCGCGGGGCGCCACTGATCGGCGTGACCGGTGCCTACGGGCTGATGCTGGCGCTCCAGGAGGATCCGTCCGATCGGTCCCTGGCGGAGGCCTTCGAGCGGCTCAACGCCACCCGGCCGACGGCCGTGAACCTGCGCTGGGCCCTGGAGCGGGTGCGCGATCGGGTGGAGCCGTTGCCGCCGGCCGAGCGGGCCGATGCGGCCCGGCGGGAGGCCACGGCGATCGCCGAGGAGGACGTGGCGATGTGCGAGGCGATCGGTGAGCACGGCCTGGCCCTGTTTCAGCAGCTGGCGGCGGCGCGGCCGGCCGACCGCCAGGGGCGGCCCCTCAATGTGCTGACCCACTGCAACGCCGGCTGGCTGGCCACCGTCGACTGGGGCACGGCCCTGGCGCCGATCTATAAAGCGCATCGCGGCGGTCTGCCGATCCACGTCTGGGTGGACGAGACCCGGCCGCGCAATCAGGGAGCCAGCCTCACCGCCTTTGAGCTCGGTCGCGAGGGGGTGCCGCACACCGTGATCGTCGACAACGCCGGCGGTCACCTGATGCAGCACGGCCAGGTGGACGCGGTGATCGTCGGCACCGATCGCACCACCCGTCGCGGCGATGTCTGCAACAAGATCGGCACCTACCTCAAGGCCCTGGCCGCCCACGACAATGGCGTGCCCTTCTACGTGGCTCTGCCCGCCTCCACGATCGACTGGACGCTCGCTGACGGGGTGGCGGAGATTCCGATCGAGGCCCGCAGCGCGGCCGAGGTGACCCACCTCCAGGGGCTGGTGCCCAGCGGTCCCGCCGCCGGCAGCCTGGCGGCGGTGCAGCTCACCCCCGATGGCTCGGCCGGCTTCAACCCCGCCTTCGATGTGACGCCGGCCCGGCTGGTGACCGCGCTGATCACCGAGCGCGGGGTGTCGACCGCCAGCGAGGAGGGTCTGCGGCAGCTCTACCGGGACGCCAGCCCGGCCTGAGGCCTGCGGGCCCCGGCCGATGCCGTTCGAGCCGCCGGTCGCCGGAGGCTGGCCTCACAGCCGAGAATGCGCGCTCTGCACACCCCTGCTCCGATGACCCAGGCCCTCACCGGTGCCGCCGCTGCCGCCGGTGCTGCCGGTCCGCCTCCCAACTGGGTGGAGAGTCGCCATCCCCTCGGTTGGCTGATCGATCGCCTGCTGGCGGTGGAGCCGCTGCGCCAGCTGCTGTTCTGGCAGGCCCGTGGCCTGATCATCCGTACCGCCGAGGGGCGGGGCATCGCCTGGCGCCAGCGGCGGCAGCAGCTTCAGGCGGCCGCCGAACCCCTGCTGGCCGCCGTCACCGACAGCGGGGCCGTGGTGCCGGCCTACTACCGCGCCCGCTTCCACGCCTATGGCGAGGGCAACCTGTGCTGGCAGGCGGCCTGCGAGGCCGAGCAGGCCACCGACGCCATGGCCCTGCGGGTGTGGCCCGCCGAACCCGAACTGATGCCCGGGGAGGCCCAGCGGCGCCTGCGTTCGGCGATCACGGCGGCGATCGAGCCGAGCCTCCGCGGTCCGGTCCGGCGGGTGCTGGATCTGGGCTGCTCGGTGGGGGTCGGCACCCTGGCCCTGCGGGACTGGCTGGAGCAGCGGGAGTCCGGCCGGGAGGCCGGAGCGCTGCGGGTCGAGGGTCTCGACCTCTCGCCGCAGATGCTGGCGGTGGCGCGGGTGCGCGATGCCGATGGCCGGATCGCCGCCTGGCACCACGCCGCCGCCGAAGCCACCGGCCTGGAAGCGGCCGCCTACGACCTGATCACCCTCCAGTTTGTGTGTCACGAGCTGCCGGCCGCGGCCACCAGGGCCGTGCTGCGCGAGGCCGCCCGGCTGCTGCGCCCCGGCGGTGTGATCGCGCTGGTGGATCAGGATCCCGACTCCGCGGTGATCCGGCGGCTGCCCGCGCCGATCGCCACCCTGCTCAAGAGCACCGAGCCCTACCTCGAGGACTACTTCCGCCTGGATCTGCCGGCCGCCCTGGTGGAGGCCGGCTTCCAGGGCGTGCGCCGCGAGGCCTGCGATCCCCGCCATCGGGTGCTGGTGGCCTGCCGCTGAGGGCGTCCCCCCGGGCCCGGTCGAGGCCGTCCGTCAGCCCGCCGTCGAGCTTCCGCCACCGGCCCACACGGGTCGCCCAGGGAGGCGGCTCAGCTCCAGCCCGAAAGCGCGAGCTTGCCGATCGTGCGCCCGCTCGCCAGTTGCCGATGCGCCTCCTCCAGGTTGGCGGCCGTGATCGGCCCCAGGGTCTGGCGCAGGGTGGTGCGCAGCTCGCCGGCAGCCACCAGCGCCGCCACCCGGCTCAGGATCTCCCCTTGCCGGGCCAGATCGGCGGTGCCGTAGCGCGGGCGGGTGAACATGAACTCCCAGCAGAAGCGGGCGCTTTTGCTTTTGAGACGATCGAGATCAAGCGGCGCACGGTTGCCCACGATCGCCACGATCGAGCCCTGGGGCTGGATCAGCTCCGCCATCGTGTCCCAGTAGCCGTCGGTGTCGCACAGGTTGGCGATCAGATCCACGGCCTCCAGGCCGAGGGCCTGGAGCTGTGGGGCGAGGGGCTGGCTGTGATCGATCACGTGATCCGCCCCCATGGCGCTCGCCCAGGCCCGGCTGTCGGCCCGGGAGGCGGTGGCGATCACCAGCAGGCCGGCGCGGCGGGCCAGCTGGATCAGGATCGAGCCCACCCCGCCGGCGGCACCGAGCACCAGCAGCGAGCGGCCGGCGTCCCCCCCCTCCGGATCGAGGCCCAGGCGATCGAACAGGGCTTCCCAGGCGGTGAGGGCGGTCAGGGGCAGCGCCGCGGCCTCGGCGGCGCTCAGGCTGCGGGGGGCGGCAGCGGCGATGCGGGCATCCACCGCCACCAGGCGGGCCTGGCAACCGGGCCGCGTGATGTCCCCGGCGAACCAGACCCGCTCCCCCTCCCGGAAGCCGGTCACGGCCGCTCCCATCGCCTCCACCCGGCCGCAGCCGTCCCAGCCCAGGATCCGCGGCGGCGAACCGGGGGCGAGGCTGGCGCGCACCTTGGTGTCCACCGGGTTGACCGCCACCGCCTCCACGGCCACCAGCAGATCGTGTGCGCCGATGGTGGGGGCGGGGAGATCGAGCTCCTGCAGCGGCACGCGGCTCTCGATGGCGTCGCTCCCCTCGGCCGGTAGCGCCGGGGCAGCGGCGGCCCCGGAGGCAGGAGCGGCGGCGGGAACGGCAGCGGGAACGGCGGCGATGGCGTGCATGGAGCGTGCGGGATGGGAGGGCAGGCGCTGCAAGCCCGGGGTGGCACGGCGCGCTGAGGCCGCTGGGTTCAGAGCCTGCCGCTGCGGGCCGCGCTCTGCAGCGCGCGGATGCGGGCCTCGATCGGCGGGTGGCTGGCGAACAGCCGCAGGAACCCTGCCGGTTCGTTGATCTTGAGGGTGGCCAGGGTGGGTTCGTCCCGCGGATCCTGCAGGTTCTCCATGTTGCCCAGCCGGGCCAGGGCACTGGCCATGGCGTCGGCGGAGGTGAGGCGGGCGGCCCCGGCATCGGCCCGGAACTCCCGGAAGCGGGAGAAGCCGGCGGTGACCAGCGAACCGAGGATCCCCAGCACCAGCTCCAGCGGCCAGACCAGCAGCATCGTCGGCGGCGGGCCGTAGTCCCGTCCATCGCTGCGGTCCCCCCGCGGCAGGGCCAGGGCCACGGCCCGGGCCAGGAACATCACGAAGGCGTTGATCACCCCCTGCAGCAGGGTCATGGTCACCATGTCGCCGTTGCCGACGTGGGTCATCTCATGGGCCAACACGGCCTCCAGCTCCTGGGGGGGCATCCCCTCGAGGATGCCGGTGGACACGGCCACCAGGGCGCGGTTGCGCGATGGGCCGGTGGCGAAGGCGTTCCATTCCGGCGAGCCGTACACCCCGACCTCGGGCATCGGCAGGCCCGCCTGGGAGGCCAGCCGGGCCACGGTGCCGTGCAGCCAGTCGCCGGCGCCGCCGCTTCCCGGGCCGACCAGTTGCACCCCCATCATCCGTTTGGCGGAGTCGGCCGAGAACTGCAGCGAGATCCAGGCCCCCAGCACACCCCAGACGAAGCAGCTCACGAGCAGGGGCAGCAGCGGCAGATCCGGCGGCAGCAGCCCCAGGCCACTCAGCAGGCTCAGGATCAGGGAGATCGTGAGAACGACCGCCAGATTGGTGATCAGGAAGAGAACGGTGCGGAGCATGGTGTCGGCTGCCTTGGGCGCTGACCGGGATGGCCGCAACCTAGCCATGGTCCCCGGGGGCGGCTGCGGGGTCCCTCCCCTCCCCCTCTAGCCTCGCCCTCGCCTCCCGTTGCCGCCGCCGCGGCTCTCCCCATGCCCGTGCTCAACCGCTGGTCGGAGGCCGAGGCCGCCGAGGCGATCAGCCGCTACGGCGCCCAGGGTGTCAGCGAGGATCTGGCGCTGCGCACCTACTCCGCCCGTCTGCTGGGGGCCGATCCCGATCTGGTGCTGCATGGTGGCGGCAACACCTCGGTCAAGACCACGGTCACCGGCCTGCTCGGCGACACGATTCCGGTGCTCTGCGTCAAGGGTTCGGGCTGGGACCTGGCGACGATCGAGCCGCCGGGCCACCCGGCGGTGCGGTTGCAGGAGCTGCAGGCCCTGCGAGCCCTCACCGCGCTCTCGGATGAGGAGATGGTGGCGGCCCAGCGCCGCAACCTGATCAACCCGGCGGCGCCTAACCCATCGGTGGAGGCCCTGCTGCACGCCTTCCTGCCCCATCGGTTCGTCGATCACACCCATGCGGTCGCCCTGCTGGCCCTGGCGGATCAGCCGGACGCCGAGGCGATCTGCCGGCAGGTGTACGGCGATCGGGTGGCGCTCGTGCCCTACGTGATGCCCGGCTTCGATCTGGCTCTGGCGGCGGCCCGGGCCTACGAGCAGGCCGAGGAACGGGCGCGGGCCTCGGGGGTGGAGCTCGAGGGCATGGTGCTGCTGAAGCACGGTCTGTTCTCCTTTGGAGCCACGGCGCGCCAGAGCTACGAGCGCATGATCGCCCTGGTGGGCCTGGCCGAGGAGCGACTGGCCTCGGCGGTGGCTGCCGGCGCCCAGGGCAGCCCGGCGCTGGCCCCGGGCGTGGTGGCCGCCGCGCCGCCCCAGACCCCTCCGGCCGGGGGGGCCGCCGCCCTGCTGCCGGTGCTGCGGGGCGCCCTGGCCCGGGCCGCCGCCGCCGAGGGCGCGCCGCTGCGCTGGCTGCTCGATCTGCGCGAGTCCCCCCTCAGCCGGGCGGTCGTCGATGATCCGCGCCTGGGCGACTGGGCCCGACGTGGCGTCGCCACCCCCGACCATGTGATCCGCACCAAGGCCTTCCCCCTGGTGCTGCCGGCCGATCCCACACCAGCGGCGATCGAGCAGGCCCTGGCGGCCTACATCGCCGATTACAAGGCCTATTTCGAGCGCCAGAACCAGCGGGTCGGCGGCATCAAGACCGCCCTCGATCCCCTGCCCCGGCTGGTGGCGGTGCCTGGGCTTGGCCTGATCGGCATCGGCGCCTCGGCCGCCGATGCGGCGGTCGCCGCCGACCTCGCCGAGGCCTGGTCGCGCACCCTGCTGGCGGCTGAGGCGGTGGGTCGCTTCGAGCCGGTGGGCGAGGACGACACCTTCGCCATGGAGTACTGGAGCTTGGAGCAGGCGAAGCTCGGCAAGGGCGTCGAGAAGCCCCTGGCCCGTCACGTGGTGCTGGTCACCGGTGGTGGCGGAGCGATCGGTGCTGCCACCGCCCGCGCCTTCGCGGCTGCCGGGGCGGCGGTGGCCGTGCTCGACCGCGATGCCGATGCGGCGGCGGCGGCGGCCCAGGCCTGTGGCCCCTGGGCCCTGTCCCTCAGCGCCGATGTCACCGATCCCGAGCAGGTGCGCGCCGCCTTCGGCGCGGTGGCGGCTCGCTACGGCGGTCTCGACCTCGTGGTGAGCAATGCCGGCGCCGCCTGGACAGGGGCCATGGCCGATCTGCCGGAGGCCGATCTGCGCGCCTGCTTCGAGCTCAACTTCTTCTCTCATCAAAGCGTCAGTCAGGCCGCCATCGCTCTGTTCCGCGCCCAGAACGGTGGCGGTTCGCTACCCGGCGGCCAGCTGTTGTTCAACGTCTCCAAGCAGGCCCTGAACCCAGGCCCCGATTTCGGTGCCTACGGCATCGCCAAGGCGGCCCTGCTTGCTCTGATGCGCCAGTACGCGCTGGAGCAGGGGGGCTCCGGCGTGCGCGTCAACGGGCTGAATGCCGATCGCATCCGCTCCGGCCTGCTCGATGACGGCCTGATCCAGGAGCGGGCAGCGGCCCGGGGGGTGAGCGAAGCGGCGTACATGGCCGGCAACCTGCTGGGGGCTGAGGTGCGGGCCACGGACGTGGCCGAGGCCTTCGTGGCCCTGGCCCTGATGCAGCGCACCACCGGCGCCCTGCTCACCGTCGATGGCGGCAACGTGGCGGCGATGGTGCGCTGATCCTCAGGCCCTCTGCCGTCCCAGCCACAGCCCCAGGCCGCTCCACAGCAGCACCAGGGCGAAGCACAGTCCCGTCCACAGCGGCAGCCCCCAGCCATCAACCGCCAGGGGCGCCACCACGGTGATCACCCCCCCGGCCAGCAGCGGCTGGAGCAGCAGCTGCTTGATCGAGAACGCCGGCAGGGCATCGCTGCGGTCGTCGGGGTCGGCCAGCCGCAGCAGCAGCAGGCCGCTGGCGGCCACGCCGGTGGCCTGGCCGAACTCCAGGATCGCCCGTTCGAACCAGTCGGCGGGCAGGATCCGCGGCGCCAGCACCAACACCACCAGCAGGTTCCACACCAGCCCCACCAGGGCCAGCACCGTCAGGGGACGCCAGTTGGCCGCCAGCAGCGACAGATCGAGGCAGGCGGTGGCGGCGGTGATCAGCAGATCGGCGCAGATGGTGCCGATGCGCCCCTGGATCGCCGCCGAGGCCAGGGAGGCACGGCCGCTGGCTTCCAGCAGCAGCCGCACCAGTAGCGAACCCAGCAGCGCCAGGGGGAAGACCGGCAGGGCCTCGATCACCGCCTCCAGCACGCCGCCGCGGCCGTGGACCAGTGCCTGCAGGACGCTCAGCCCCAGCCAGCCGATCGCCACCGCGATCCCCGCCAGCCCCAGGTTGATCAGCCAGCTGGCCATCGCCGCCAGCCAGGTGGGCCGGGATTGGGCGGCCCTGGCCGCGTCGGGATCCGCCCCCAGCCCGGTCGCGGGGCCAGCGCCGGCCTCCGCGGCGCCGCTGCGGGGGGCGCCGGGCGGTGCCACGGGAGGCAGGCCTGGTGTTTCGGTGCGCGCAGGCGCCAACGCCAGTGGGTCAGCCGCGGCTGCCGGCCCGCCCGGCGCGGAGGTGTTCGGAGCTGGGCCATCCGGCTGGGGGGCTGGATCACCCCCGCAATCCCCCCCGGGATTCGGAAAGGGCGTGAGCCAGCCGAAGCGCCGGGCCAGCACCACCACCAGTCCGCCCACCAGGGTGGAGGCCAGCAGCCCGACCGTGGCCATCGCCAGCCCCAGCTCCTCTCCGCCCACCAGGCCGAGTCGCTCGTAGGTGGGGCCCATGGCGGCCGCCGAGCCGTGCCCCCCCTCGTAGGCCACCTCGATCAGGCAGGCCATCACCGGGGCCACCCCCAGCCATGGCTGCAGCAGAACCAGCACCGCCACCCCTGCCACCACGTACTGGCCGAAGGCCAGGATCAGTGCCAGCAGCACCTGGGCGGAGAGCGGCCGCCAGAGTCCGCTCGGCCGCGGCAGCGGTTTACCGAGCAGCAACGAGCCGAACACCATCGTCAGCAGGATCAGGGGCAACCGATCCCAGATCCCGATCACCGCCGGCGGGATCAGTGGCCAGGGCCCCGACGGCGCCAGCAGCAGGCCGATGGCTCCGGCCATCAGCGCTTCGGGAATGCCCCAGCGGTGGCTGGCCAGCCCCCTGCCGAGCACGGTGCCCAGGGCCAGAAGCGCCAGCAGGATCGCCAGTGCCAGCGCGGTCGTGCCGATCACGGAGGGCATCACAGCGTGAAGTGGCGGCGGAAGAAGGCTTCGGTAGCCTCCAGCACCTGCACCTGCACCGCCTGGCTGCGGAAGCCGTGCCCCTCCCCTGGGAACAGATGCAGCTCCACCGGCACTCCCCGGTCGGAGAGGGCCAGGGCCATCCGTTCGGTCTGCTCCGGCGGCACCACCCGATCCTCGAGGCCGTGGAACAAGATCAGCGGTGCCTGGATCCGCTGCTGATGCTGCAGCGGCGAGCGTTCGGCATAGGTGGCCGCCGCTGCGGGCCATGGACCCACCAGGGTGTCGAGATAGCGCGCTTCGAAGCGGTGGTCCGAATGGCGGGCCAGGTCCGCCAGGTCGGTGACGGCATAACGGCAGGCGCCGGCGCGGAACACCTCGGTGAAGCACAGGGCCGCCAGCACCGTGAAGCCGCTGGCGCTGCCCCCTTCGATGGCGATCCGCTGCGGATCCGCCCGCCCGCTCTGCACCAGCGCCCGGGCGGCGGCGGCGCAGTCTTCCACATCCACCACCCCCCACTGGCCGTCGAGGCGCTCGCGGTAGGCGCGGCCGAAGCCGGTGGAGCCTCCGTAGTTCACATCCACCACGCCCCAGCCCCGGCTGGTCCAGAACGTCACCCCCGGATTGAGCCCTGTGCGGGCCATGGCGGTGGGGCCGGAGTGCCCCTTGACCAGCAGCGGCGAGCCGGCGTGGGCGCCCCCCTCGGGCGGATGGAACCAGGCGTGGGTGGGGAGCCCGCCGTGGCCCTCGAACCACAGGGATTCCGGCCGGGAGATCCGCTCCGCCGCAAGCGGGCAGGGGGCCGCCGGAGTGTGCCGCCAGTCGCCGCTGGTCAGCTCCAGCTCCAGCACGCCGGCGAGGGTGAACGGGGCGGCGGCGATCGCCACCAGCCGCTCACCGTCGCAGTCGAGAGCGGCCAGGTCATCGAAGGGCAGGGTCAAGGGCTCCCACCCGCCGGCGGCGATCCGGCCGAGGCTCCAGCAACCGTCCCGGCAGGCGATCGCCTGCAGCTGCTGACCATCCCAGACCGTGGTGCGCATGCCGTAGACCCACTGGGGCATGGCGAACTCGGCTTCCATCGGCAGCAGGGGCTCCCAGTCGGGATCCTCCGGGGTCCCTGGGCCCGGCTCCGCCGGCCGCACCCGCCCGGGCTCCAGCCAGCGCGACGCCCCCCGCAGGCACTCGAGGTTCCACCAGCCGCTGCGGTCATTGGCGACCACGAGGTCGTCGCCGGCCCAGAGGGGCTGGAACACCGAAATGCCGCGGGGGTCCCCGGGCCCCGAGCCGGCCAGCGCCACCGGATTCGCCAGGCTGCCGGCGGGCTCGATGCGCGCCAGCCAGAGCCGGCTGCGCTCCCAGGGCATGAAGGGTTGCTGCCACTCCACCCAGGCCAGGCTGTCGCCATCGGCGGAGGCCACGGCGTAGCCACAGAAATCGTCGGCGGCGCGCAGCACCTCGGGCTCACCGCCCGCCAGGGGCACACTCACCAGGTGGTCGCGGCCGTCCTGCTCCATCACCCCCAGCCAGCGCCGGCGCCGCCGGTCGATCCAGCCATCGGCGAATCCGCGCGGCCGCTCCGGGTCCGCCGGCGGCGTCAGGCGGACGGGCTCCGGAGCGGGGCCCTCCACGCCGCCATCGCCCTCCAGCTCCAGCCGCCAGAGGCAGCCGTCCGTGCCATCCACGAACACCACCGTTCCGCTGTCCACCGTGTAGACGCCGCCCCCGTAGTCGTGCACCCGGCTGCGCAGGTCCCGGGGGGCGGGGGTGAGTTCACGTACGGGGCCATCCCGTCCGTCCCGCACGCACAGGGTGGTCCGCCCCCGCTCCTGGGGGCGTTGCTCCAGCCAGAACAACCGGCCAGCCGCGAGGCGCGGTTCCTTCAGGCTCGGGGTGCGCCCGACGGCCACCGCCGCCGGCACGGGTCTGTGCAGGTCCATGCCGACGTCGGCTTCCGCCGCGGGTCCATAGAATGGCCCCCATCGTTTCAGGTAATGCCTTGGCGCGCAGCTTCGCCCAGATGGCCCGGACGGCTGAGCAGGGCAACCGCACCGTCCACGTGCCCAAGGAACCCCTGGATGTCCCCCCCCTGCCGATTCACAAGCTCGGCTCCCGCGAGCTGCGCGGTAGCGCCCGCCGCATCAACAGGGTTGACGACGAGATCCGGGATCTGGCCCGCAACATGCTGCGCAGCATGTATACCGCCCGCGGTATCGGCCTGGCCGCACCGCAGGTGGGCATCGCCAAGCAGCTGCTGGTGATCGATCTCGACCTTGAGGAGGCGGCCACCCCGCCCCTGGTGCTGATCAACCCCGAGATCACGGCCAGCGGCGCCTCGTTCAACACGTATGAGGAGGGTTGCCTGAGCATCCCCGGCGTCTACCTCGATGTGGTGCGCCCCTCGGTGGTGGAGGTGAGCTTCCGAGATGAGCAGGGCCGCCCCCGCCGCCTCAAGGCCGACGGTCTGCTCGCTCGCTGCATCCAGCACGAGATGGATCACCTCAATGGCGTCCTGTTCGTCGATCGCGTCACCGATGAGCTCAGCCTGAACGAGGGGCTGCAGCAACAAGGTTTTCAGCGCGGCGACGTGCGCCCGATCCACTGAGTCCGCCATGCCGATGAAACCCCTGGCGGGGCTGTTCCTCGCCCTTGCCTGTGTGCTCGGCATCGCCGCCACCGGTTGCGTGTTCGAGTTGGCCTACGGCGATCCCGACCTCGGTGTGTCGACCACCCGCTGGATCCTGGCCGGCAGCCTGCCAGGGACGGCCCTGGCCCTGTTCACCGCCATCCGGATCAACCGCCCTGCCTGATCGGGCCCCCTGGCAGGTCCCCGACCTCGGCGACTCCTGAATCCTTCCCCCGCCGTCCGACCGGTCGCCAAGGCAGGGGAGGCCGGTTCCTGTCCTGCCGCCGGGGCGGCATCTCCCCTTGCCGGCCTGCATACCATTCGTGCTGCCGGGGCCCGGCCTGTCCTCCCACCCGTCCGCCATGGTGTCGATCGTCTCCTCTCTCACGGCTGCGCGTCGCGGCGTGCGGCTCGCCCTGGCCGCGGGCCTGATCGGGACCGCCCTGTTCCCGGCGGTCCGGGCCCAGTCGCTGTTCGGTGCCGCCGAAGTGGATCCCAGCCGCTTCGTGGTGGTGGCGGCCCCGATCGGCAATGGCGAGCGGTCCCAGCTCAACATCTATGAGCAGACCGGCAGCCGCCGGCCCTGCTTCGCTGTCGGCAGCGGCAAGCCCGCCGCCGTCGACCCCCTGCTGGCCAGCTTCGATTTCACCGGAACCTGCAGTCGCTACATCGATGGCAACGGATTTTCCCTGCGGGTCGGTGGCAGCGACCTCGGTACGGTCTACCGGCTGATGGTGACGCGTGCCGCCGACGATGTGTTGCTGCTCGCCGTTCCCACCCGAGCCGGGGCCGGTCCGGAGATGGTCGTGGCCCGGGCCGGTGGCCGCGCCGGCGGCTTCATCAAGCTCGACTTCGACCCGGGCTGGCGGCTGATGCGCCGCAGCTTCCGGGGCCGTGCCCTTGGCCATGTGTACGTCTACCGGGAGTCCTTCCCCGAGACCACCGCTGCCGCGGCACCGGCCTCGGCGGGAAGCCAGCCAGCCGGCAGCATGGCCGCACCCGCACCCGCACCCGCAGTTCCCGTCCCGGGCCCGGCCCCGGCCGCATCAGCCCTGCCGTCCATGGCCCCCGCCCCCTTGCCTCCTGCCCCTCCGGCTCCCTGAGCCAGTCTCGGCGCTTGCTACCATGGCCCACTGCCCGAACCAAGCGACAGCCTTTTCATGACCCAGGTGACCGTCGGCGAGAACGAAGGAATCGAATCCGCCCTGCGCCGCTTCAAACGCCAGGTCTCGAAGGCGGGGATCTTCGCCGATCTCAAGCGCCTGCGCCACCACGAGACCCCCACTGAGAAGTACAAGCGCAAGGCCCAGCAGCGTCGTCGCCGCCGCTGATCGCCTCGGGGACCTGGCCGCTGATCGCCGCGTCGTCCTGAGCCGGTGGTTCTGAACCGGTGCTTCTACTGATTGGCTGCGCCCAGCGCTGTCATCAGGCTGGAGACACCCTGCAGTTCCGAGCCATGGCTTCAGCCTTTCTCCGCTGGATGGCGGACACCGTTGCCCACGTGTTCGGCGACCCCCGGGCCGAAGCCATGACCCGGCCCCCGGCGATCGGCCCCCAGCCCTACCGGGATCGTCCCCAACGCCGGCGTTGATAGCCGGTCCATCCGATGGCGCCTCGGGTTCGGTCACCCGTTCCTCTGCTGGGGCGGGTTCACCGACGGCGGGCCCGGTTGACCCTGTCACCGGGCCTGGAGACTGTCTATCCAGCGCTGAAGCCGCCCGCATGCACCGCTCCCTTGGGACTTGCCGGAATGGGGTGCATACCAACCGGATCGCATGGTCTGATCCGCATGGTCTGATGAGTTCGGTCTGATGGGCTCGGCTTGATGCGCTCGGTCTGATGGGCGGGGCTTGACCCGCTGGGATCGATCCGTTTGGACCGATCCGCTCGGCACGCTCGGAACCGTCCCCGTCTGATCAGCGGGCCGATGCAGCGGATCCCACCAGCGGCTCGCGTCAGCGGCCGTTCTCCGCCCCCGGCTGGCGACCCGTGCCCGCTTCGAAGGGTCAGGGGTCGCTCTGGCTGTCGAAGCTGCGGTAGGTGAGGGCTTCGGCGATCGCTTCCACCCCCACGGCCGTGCTCCCCTCCAGGTCGGCGATGGTGCGTGCCACCCGCACCAACTTGAGGGCTGCCCGGGTGGTCAGGCGTCGCTGGGCCACGCAGGCCTCCCAGAGCGCCAGGGCGGGGCCATCAAGGCCCACCACCCCCTGGAGCTGGCCGGGTTCGAGCTCGCCATTGACCACGCCACCGGGGTTGCGGGCTGCCATGCGCCTGCGCGCCGCCAGCACCCGCAGCCGCACCTGGCCGCTGCTCTCGGGCTGCGGTGCGTCTGCGAGCGAGTCGCCCGCGCCGCTACCCCCCAGCCACCCGGCCAGAGGGCCGCTGCCGGCGCGGCGCAGCACCACCTGCAGATCGAGGCGATCGAGCAATGGGCCCGACAGCCTGGCCCAGTAGCGGCGACGCTCCCCCTCCCCGCAGCGGCAGGCCTGGTCGGGCTCGGTCGACCAGCCGCAGGGGCAGGGATTGGTGGCCGCCACCAGGGTCACGCGGCAGGGGAATCGGCAGCTGTGGCGGGCCCGGCTGATCCAGACATCCCCCTCCTCCAGGGGCTGGCGCAACTGATCCAGCAGGGACCGCCGGAACTCCGCCAGTTCATCGAGAAACAGCACGCCGCGATGGGCCAGGCTCAGTTCCCCCGGACGCGGCGGTGAGCCCCCGCCGATCAGGGCCGGCCCGGAGCAGCTGTGGTGCGGGCTGCGGAAGGGGCGGCGGCGGATCAGGCCGCTGCCTTCCGGCAGCAGTCCGGCCACGGAATGGAGTCGCGTCAGTTCCAGGGCTTCGGCGTGCGCCAGAGGGGGCAGCAGGCCCGCCAGCCGTCGGGCGAGCATCGTCTTGCCGCTGCCCTGGGGCCCGACCAGCAGCAGATGGTGCCCGCCGGCGGCCGCGATCTCCAGGGCGCGCCGGCCATGCTGCTGGCCCTGCAGGTCCGCCAGATCGGCCTCGGCTTCGGCCGGGGCCGCGGTGCTGCGGAGCGGTGCGGGGGCCTGACGCCGCCGGTTCGGATCCGCCAGAGCGGCCAGGGCCTCCGCCAGGTCCTGCGCCGGCCAGACCGCCAGTCCGTCGACCAGGGCCGCCTCGGCGGCGTTCGCTTCGGGCACCAGCAGGGCGCGCGCCCCCGCCTGCCGGGCAGCCATCGCCACCGCCAGGACGCCGCGCACCGCCCGCAGCCGGCCGTCGAGGCCGAGTTCGGCCAAGCTCCAGACCCCGTCGAGGCGCTCCGGCGCCAGTTGCCCGCTGGCGGCGAGCAGGCCGAGGGCGATCGGCAGGTCGAATCCCGGGCCGGCCTTCGGCAGATCGGCCGGTGACAGGTTCACCACCACCCGGGTCAGGGGCACCCGCAGCCCGCTGTGGCGCAGAGCCGCCCGTACCCGTTCCCGCGCCTCCTGCACGGCGGCATCCGCCAGACCCACCAGCTGCACTCCCGGCAGACCGGGGCCCATGTCCACCTCCACCATCACCTCCTGGGCCTCGAGGCCCCGCAGGGTGGCGCTGCTGCACCGTGCCAACATCACGCCAGGGGTCGCTGCACCAGTAGTTCCACCCCCCGATCCACCCCTCCCCGGCACGCGCCCATGTCCGGTTCTTCCCCCGGCACCGCCTCCGGTTCCGGCGACACGATCTTCGGCCGCATCCTGCGTGGTGAGATTCCCTGCGACGCGGTGTATTCCGATGAGCAGTGCCTCGCCTTCCGCGACGTCGCCCCCCAGGCACCGGTGCACATCCTTGTGATCCCCCGGCTGCCGATCCCCTCGCTGGCGGAGGCTGCGGCCGACCATCAGGCCCTGCTGGGTCACCTGCTGCTGGTGGCCGCCCGGGTGGCCCGGGAGCAGGGGCTCGAGGCCTTCCGCACGGTGATCAACAGCGGTGCCGGGGCGGGCCAGACCGTGTTCCACCTGCACGTGCACGTCCTGGGCGGGCGGGCGATGGACTGGCCGCCGGGCTGAACGAACGGCAGGCGGTGCCCGGCAGCAGCGACAATGCCCTCACCTGCCCCAGCCCATGAACCCGCTCCAGGCCCTCCGCCAGCAGCTCGGCAAGCTGCAGCGCCTGGCCCAGCCCTATTTCCTCCCCCTGGAGGACGGCAGCGGCAACGCCGGCTCGTTCCTGCTGCTGGTGCTTGCCCTGCTGGCCGTGGTGGTGGGGGCGACCCTGCTGCTGCTCACCGGAGCGGTGGCCCTCAGTGGAGCCCTGATTCCCAAGTTGCGGGATGCCTTCCTGCCGGGAATCCCCCAGCAGGTGGCCGCGATCTGGAACAGCCCGATCGGCCCCATCGTGATGGCCCTGTTCGCCGCGGGCGTGGGCTGCTTCGGCTGGTACCGGGGCAAGCTGCGCCAGGGCCGCTGGCTGCCCTGGCTGCTGCTGGGCGTGATCACGCTGCTGATCCTGGTGATCAACGGCATCAATGTGGGCATCAGCTTTATCGCCCGCAACATCGAGAATGCACTCGTTGCGTATCAACAGGAAGAATTCTGGAAGATCGTTGCGATTTACGCCTTCTGCCTGGTGCTGGCCCTGCCGATCCGGGCGATTCAGAGTTATCTCATTCCCAAGCTTGGCCTGCTCTGGCGCCAGTGGCTCAGCAGCCGCCTTTTGCAGCGCTACCTCACCAACCGCGCCTACTACGTCCTCAACCCAAACGATGAGTCTGTTGAGGAGATCGACAACCCTGATCAGCGGATCTCGCAGGATGCGGCCAGCTTCACAGCGACCAGCCTCAGCGTCACCGTCGAGATCCTGTCGGCCCTGCTGACCTTCTTCAGTTTCATCATCGTCCTCTGGAGCATCAACGGCACCCTGGCCCTCTGGCTGCTGGCCTACTCCGTCGGTGGTACGGCGATCATCGTGTTCGCCAGCCGCAAGCTGGTGAACCTCAACTACCAGCAGCTCAAGCTCGAGGCCGATTTCCGCTACGGCCTGGTTCACATCCGTGACAACGCCGAGTCCATCGCCTTCTACCGCGGCGAGCAGCAGGAGGCCAAGGAGGGCGAGCGCCGGCTGGGCGGGGCGATCCGCAACTACAACCGCCTGATTGTCTGGGAGGCACTGATCAGCGTGATCCAGCGCTCCTACGACTACTTCTCCCGGTTCCTCCCCTGGCTGGTGATCGCCCCGATCTACTTCGCCAAGCAGGTGGATTTCGGTGTCTTCGGCCAGGCCAGCATCGCCTTCTCCCAGGTCCTGTTCTCGGTCAGTTACATCGTTAACAACATCGATCGCCTGGCTGCCTTCTCCGCCTCGATCAGCCGTCTCGAGGGTTTCCAGGGCAAGGTGGAGGCGATCGGCGGTCAGATGGCCGCCCTCGATGCCGCCGCCCTGGCCGCTGGCCCCCAGCAGGGCAGCGACGCCCTGCTCTCCAGCCAGTCGGGGTCTGCAGCCATCCGCGTCAGTCATGTCGATCTGGTGCCACCCCGCAGTCAGCGGGTGCTGATCCGGGATCTGAGCCTCGAGGTGGGCCCCGGTCAGCGGTTGCTGGTGGTCGGTCCCTCGGGTTGTGGCAAAACCTCGTTCCTGCGCCTGGTGAGCGGCCTCTGGGCTCCGGCCCGAGGCCAACTGGAGCGACCGCCGACGGGAGAGCTGATGTTCATTCCCCAGAAGCCCTACATGCTGCTCGGCAGCCTGCGCGAGCAGCTCTGCTACCCCCAGCCCAGTGAGCGCTTCAGCGATGAACAGCTGCGCCATGTGCTCGAGGAGGTGCGCCTGCCGGATCTGGTGAGCCGCTTCCCCGATCTTGACGTCAAGCAGGACTGGCCCCGCCTGCTCTCCCTCGGCGAGCAGCAGCGCCTGGCCTTCGCCCGCCTGCTGCTCAACTCGCCGCGTTTCCTGGTGCTCGATGAGGCGACCAGTGCCCTCGATGTCGCCACCGAACGGGCCCTCTACGAACTCCTGGCCCAGCGGGAGATGGCGGTGGTGAGCGTCGGCCACCGGCCCACCCTGGTGGACCATCACGACACGGTGCTGGAGCTCGATGGCAGTGGCGGCTGGCGGTTGCTGCCGGCGGCCGGCTATGACTTCGGGCGACATGCCTGAGCCGATGACCTCCGCTGCCACCCCGGCCACCCCGGCCGCCACCAGTGCCACCACCCCCGATGTTCCGGCCTTCGGTTGGAGTGCCTACGCCGAGAGGGTCAACGGCCGCTTCGCCATGCTCGGTTTTGCTGCCGTGCTGCTGATCGAAGCCCTCAGCCGCGACACCTTCCTGCACTGGGCTGGCCTGGTGCCCTGAGAGGGCTGAGGGGATGACGGCCTGGTGAGCTGGCCGCTTCCGCCTACCCCGGCCCGCTCCCCCCCAAGGGCGACCGGCCAGGCCCGCAAGCGATCCGGCCATGCCACCCATCAGCATCTCCAACCGGTCAGCCCCGGCAATCGATCAGGCCCGGTAACCGACCAGGGCGGCAACAGAACAGCCCCGTGAAGCCGGCGGGGTTCCCGGCATCGTTCCAGGGAGCGCTGCTCAGGGCAGCCGGATCAGATCCAGCTGCCAAAGCCCCCCTCGGCTCACCTCCACCGCCAGCTGTCTGCCGTCCGCCTGCAGGCTCAGGCGGCGCGGTACCCCCGGGGGGTCCATCGGCAGGGGCTGCAGCGATTGCAGTGAGCGGCGGTACAGCACCAGCTCGGTGCGGCCCTCCAGCCGGCGCACCACCGCCAGTCGTTCGCCGCTGCCATCCACCCCGACGCTCACGGGCTGGGCATCGGGTCGGTTGAGGCCCGGCAGGGGCACCGGCAGGTTCCGCTCCAGATCGATCAGCTGCACCTGATCCCGCCCACCGCGCTCGCCGATCAGGGCCAGATAACGGCCCGCGAGCATCGGCTCATGGCTCGTTCCGGCCGCGTCCAGAGCCCGATCCAGGCCCGCCAGGGGCCTGGGCATGCTGCTGCAGCCGCCAACCCACAGCAGCGAGGCTCCGGCCGCGGCAAGCCACCGCAGCCTTGCTCTGATCGATCGGCAGCCGCCGCCTGTGCTCATCGCTCTCCCGCCGGAGGGGTCGGGGACGCCCCCGGTGCCAGGGGGCCCGGCGGTGGATCGGGCTCCAGCAGGCTGCTGAGATCCAGCACCTCAATCCGCCGGCGCCCCGCCCGCAGCCGCTCCACCGCCAGGCGGCGGCCATCGGGCGCCAGGCTGATCCGCTCCGGGTCCCCCTCGCCGGGCAGCTGCAGCGGCACAAGCCGCCCGGTGAGCCGATCGAGCACCAGGGCCGTGGGCCGAGGGCCCCACTGGCCCACCACCGCCAGGTAGCGGCCGTTCCAGCTGAGGGAGGGCGAGCGATGGGGCTGATGCCGCCGCAGCGGATCGAGCCGAACCACTCGCCCACTGGCCTGTTCCTGCAGCAGCACCGTTTCCCGGCCGCCCCGGGCGACGATGCTGGCCAGCCAGCGTCCATCACCGCTGAGGGCCGGATCCTGGCGATCGCCCTCTGCGAATCCGGCTGGAGGTGCGGGTCTGCGGCCGATGCCCAGGGGGCCGCAGGCTGAGAGCAGCATCAGGCCGGCCCCGAGCAGGAGGGCCGTCGACCGGGCGATTCGGCTCAGTCGTCGAAGCGGGAGGAGTTGTCGCGGGCCGCATCATCGGGGCGGGCGCGGCGGCCGGCGGGGGAGACCGGGGTGAAGTCGGCGTCGCTGACGCCAGCCTGGTGTCCACCCGGCTCGTTGCCCCTGGGGCCGGGGCTGGTGGTTCGGATCGGATCGCCCTGGGGAACCCCCGGGCTGGCGCCCTGGCGCAGGGACGCCCCCTCGCTGGGCCGCTGGGGCAGGGGTGAACCCCTGCGGCTGGAGCGGGGCATCCCCTCGGTTCCGCTGATGATGCGGCTGCCGCGTCGGCCTTCGGCACCGGTTTCCCGCTCGCGGCGACGGGCCCCGAACTCGGGTTCACCGCGGCGGGGAGCCGCGTAGCGGGACGGTTCAGTCGCGCTCACCCCAGGGCCAGGGTCGCGCTCACGCGCCTCGGAGCGTGATCCCCTGGTCTCCTCCCAATCGTCGGCGGGGCGACGGCTGGCGGCCCGCTCGGGAATGGCGGCCCGGCTGGGTCGACGCGGCCGGTAGAACTCGTCTTCATCGACCTCGCGGGAGGAGATGCGGCGTCGCAGCGGTTCCGCCTCATCGAATCGGTCGGGGCCCCCACGGTCCCAGTCGCGATCCCCGCCCAGGCCACCCCGGGGCCGCAGCGGGGCCGGTTCCTCATCGTCGAAATAGGAGGAGCGGCGCGCCTGTTCGGTGGTGACGCCGCGCAGGCGCACGCTTTCGTAGGCGAAGAAGACGGTGGTGCCAGCCAGCAGGAACTGGCCGAACTGCAGAATCGGATCCAGGCGCCAGCCCTGGAAAAAGAGGATGCCGCCGCAGAGCAGGCCCACGGCGGCGAAGAAGACGTCGTAGTCGCGGGCGAGGGCCGGCTTGAAGCTCCTCATGAAGTAGAGGAGGGCGCCACCGACGGCCAGCACGATGCCGACGATGCTGGCCCAGTTGAGGCTGGCGTTGACCAAGGCGGTTCTCGGGGAGGGGTCGCCGGGAAGGCTGTGGCCGCCACTCTAGAGAGGCCGGCGACCGACGCCTCGGCCGCCACGCGGTTCAGAGACGGCGATCGACGCGGTCGTTCTGGCTGATGAAGAACAGCGCCACAGAAATGGGGACGACCACGATCACCGCGCCCCACAGGAGGCTGCTGAGGAAGTTGGCGAGGGAAGGGGTCATGGCAGACGGGCGCCGCAGCTGTGCGCGGCTGATCCTAGGCAGCGGAGGCGGCTTCCTACGATCCTGCGGTCTCCGCTTTGAGCTTTGTGACGGCCCTGCCCCTGCTGCACCTGGTCCTCGGATTGCTCCTGGCGGTCTGGACGCTCCTGTTCCTGTTCCGGATCGTCTTCACCTGGTACCCGGCGATCGACCTCAGCCAGGGCCCCCTGCGCCTGATCGGTGCTCCCACGGAACCCCTGCTCGCCCTGACCCGCCGGCTGATCCCGCCGATCGGGGGCGTGGATGTGACGCCGGTGATCTGGGTGGGCCTGCTCAGCCTGCTGCGAGAGCTGGTGGTCGGTCAGCAGGGCCTGCTGACCCAGATCATTCAGCGGGTCCCGCCGGTGGCCTGAGGGCCGGCTGCTTCTGGATTGCGCCGGCCTGGCGCGGGCCGGTCGGCAGCGGGATCTCCGGCGTGCTCTGGAGGTCGCTGTTCAGCGGCCCAGCGTGGGCAGCATGTCCTGCTCGACGAATTTGGTGTGCACGTCGCCCCGTTGGAACTCGGGCCGATCCAGCAGCGCCAGGTGAAAATCGATGGTGGTGGGGATGCCGGTGACGGCGCATTCGGAGAGGGCGCGACGCAGCCGCCGCAGGGCGTGCTCCCGGTCAGTGCCCCACACGATCAGCTTGCCGATCAGGGAGTCGTAGAAGGGCGGGATCTCGTAGCCGGTGTACACGTGGCTGTCGATGCGGACCCCCGGACCGCCCGGGGGCAGCCAGCCAGTGATCTTGCCGGGGGCCGGTCGGAAGTTGTGGGCCGGATCTTCGGCGTTGATTCGCACCTCGATCGCATGGCCGGTGAGCCGAATCTGATCTTGGGTCACGGAGATCGGCTCTCCACCGGCGATGCGCAGCTGTTCGGCGATCAGGTCGACGCCGGTGACCACCTCGGTGACCGGATGCTCCACCTGGATGCGGGTGTTCATCTCCATGAAGTAGAAAGCCCCGCTGCGGTCCACCAGGAACTCCACGGTCCCGGCGCCCTCGTACTGGATCGAACGGGCGGCGGCCACGGCGGCCTCGCCCATCTGCCGCCGCACCTCAGGGTCGATGGCCACGCTGGGGGCTTCCTCCAGCAGCTTCTGATGGCGGCGCTGGATCGAGCAGTCCCGCTCCCCCAGGTGCACCACGTTGCCGTGGCGGTCGGCCAGCACCTGCACCTCCACGTGCCGGGGCCGATCGATGAATTTCTCCATGTAGAGCCCCGGGTTGCCGAAGGCCGCCTCGGCTTCACCCTGGGCGGCCTTGAACAGGCTCTCAAGCTCGTCGGCCGAGGGCACCAGGCGCATGCCCCGGCCGCCGCCGCCCGCGGTGGCCTTGATCATCACCGGGTAGCCCATCCGGCCCGCCAGTTCGGCGGCCTCGGCGGGGGTCTCCAGCAGTCCCTCGCTGCCGGGGATGGTCGGCACCCCCACCCGCTGCATCGTGGCCTTGGCGGTCGATTTGTCTCCCATCGCCCGGATCGCCTCGGGGGAGGGGCCCACAAAGGTGATGCCGTGGTCGCGGCAGATCTCGGCGAAGCGATCGTTCTCGGCCAGGAATCCGTAGCCGGGATGAATCGCGTCCGCGCCCCGGGAGGTGGCGGCCGCCAGGATGTTGGGGATGTTGAGGTAACTGCGGTTGCTGGGCGCCTCGCCCACGCACACGGCCTCATCGGCCAGCTGCACATGCAGGGCGTTGCGATCGACCGTGCTGTAGACCGCCACAGTGGGAATGCCCAGTTCCCGGCAGCTGCGCAGGATGCGGAGGGCGATTTCGCCACGGTTGGCGATCAGCAGCTTGCCGATGGGCATCCGGTGTGGCGGGGCGGACGGGCCGTTGCGGACTGTATCAGCGCTCACACGGCCTCCAGCGGCACGGCACAGACCCCGGCAGCCAATCCAAAGGAAGTGTTGCGAGGGTCCGCCCGGCCGACACCACTGGCTAGCGGTGGGCAGGACCCGAGCAGGAGGCAGGGGCGTGGGACTGATCAGATCCGTCGGCGCCGCAGGCGGGCGCCTCGTTCTGCTGGGGGGGCTGCTGCTGCCGGCCCCGGCGCTGCGGGCCGAGGTGCTCTACCGGCTGGACACCTTCTGCAGCGTCGACGGAGCCGATGCCGTGCCCTGCCGGCTGGAGGCCGTGAACGGATCAGGTTTCACCGAATACCGCCAGCGTCTGACGGATCGGGAGGTGCGCTTCCGGGTGATCGATGAACCCGTCACGCGGGTGGAGCTGCTGGATGCGGCCTCCGGGCGCTGGAGCAGCGTGCGCCGGGCGGCAGCTCTGTTTGATCTCAACGCCGTCTGTCTCGATGGCGTGCGTTTCTGCGTTCTCAATCCCAACTACCTCAACAGCGTGCGCCAGCAACTCGGCGCCGCCGCCAGCGGCCGGAAGGTGCTGGAGCTGCAGTTCGGCGACGATGGCCGGGTCGACGCCGGCTGCTACGACGCCGGCTGCCCCGATGGCGGCCGCCTGCTGCCGGAGCGCTGAGATGGAGCGCCTGCTTCTGCCCTGCTGCCTCGCCGTGCTGCTGCCGCTCCAGGCAGCCCCGGGCTTCAGTGCGCGCCTGCCCGGGGACCGGCCCGGGACGGTCGCCCTCGATCCGTCGGCTCCGTTGCTGCTGGCCCGCGAGCGGGGCGGCCATCAGGGTGGGCGCGGTGGTGGCCATCGCGCCCGCAGCGGTCTGGGCTCCCGCCAGTTCGGTCTCGATCGAGGCAACCACCGCCCCGACGGCGGCTGGAGCCGGGGGCTGGCCCAGAGCGACCGGGCCCGCCGCCAGTTCAACCGCGGCATCCGCGATCTGGAGCGTGGTGGTCGGACCTCCGAACGGCTGCGCGACGGGATCGATCGGATCGATCGCGATGACGTGCGGCGTCGCTTCGAGCGGGGTGAGCGTCAGTGGGAGCGGGCTGGGCGCCATGTCCGCGATGACTGGCGTAAGGCGCGGGATGACTGGCGCGATGTCCGAGATGACGTGCGTGACGACTGGCGGGATGTGCGCAAGGACCTGCGCGGAGACCTGCGCGACGTCGACCGGCGCCTGGATCGGGCGGCGGATCGCCTGAGGCGCTGGGATGACCACTGGCCGGGCTGGGTGCGCCCGGGCTGGGCGCTGGCGCGTCCCTGGCCCACCGGCTGGTACGGCGGCTGGGCCCGTCCGCCCTGGGGTTGGTGGGGCTCCCGCTCCCTGGCCTGGGGGCTCGGGTCGCTGGCCACGGCGGCGGTGATCAACGAGGCGGTGGATCAGGCCATCGCCGCCAGCCGTACCACGATCGTGGTGCCCGATGCGGGCTACAGCCTGCTGATCAACAGCATCGAGCCGAGCGGGGAGGCCACGGTCCGTTTCGTGGCCCTCAGCGGTGACGCTCGCTTCGAGGCCACGGCCGATTGCCGCAGCGGCAGCCTCAACGGCCGGGAGCCCGCCACTGCCGCCCAGGCTCAGCTGATCAACGCCGCCTGCCAGGTGGCCTACGGCAGCTGAGCGAGGGGCGGGGGCGCAGGGTGTAGTGTGTGGCCGTCGGCCAGCGGCCGGCGCTTTCCATCGAGAGGGCCTGGCCCGATCGAGCCACGCGGATGTGGTGGAATTGGTAGACACGCACGTTTGAGGGGCGTGTGGCTTCGGCCTTGCGAGTTCAAGTCTCGCCATCCGCACTTTTTTCTTCACAACTTGGTCCCGTCCGCGCCGCTGTCCCAAGACGTGGAGTCGACCATTGTTCTGGTCAGCAACGGTCCGGGAGAGCTGAGCACCTGGGTGCGGCCCTTGGCCCAGCGTCTCCACGCCGAGATCCCTCTGCGGCCCTTGGTCCCTGAATCCGCCAGCAGCCTGCAGCTGGTGCTGGTGCCCTGCCCGAACGCCACCGGCCAGGAGCCGCGGGTGGCGCGCTCCTGGGGTCTGTTCGAGCGGGTGCTGCCGGCGCAGCGCTTCTGGTGGCTGCTGCTGCGGCCGGGTCGCCACGGCCCCTGGCCGCGGCGGGGGGTGGTGGTGTTCCTCGGCGGCGACCAGTTCTGGACGGTGCTGCTCTCCGCTCGCCTGGGTTACCGCCACATCACCTATGCCGAGTGGGTGGCCCGCTGGCCCCGCTGGAATGACGGCATCGCCGCCATGGGACCGACCGCCGCCGATCGGCTGCCGCTGCGCTGGCGCAACCGTTGCCAGGTGGTGGGCGATCTGATGGCGGATCTGTCCGAGTCGGCTCGCCAGGTCGATCCCCTGCCGCCGGGCGAGTGGGTGGCCCTGCTGCCGGGATCCAAGGGGGCGAAGCTGCAGGTGGGGGTGCCGTTCCTGCTGCGTGCCGCCGATCGTCTGGCCGCCCTGCGCCCCGGGGTGCGTTTTCTGCTGCCCGTGGCGCCCACCACCACGGTGGCGGAGGTGCTGGCCCATGCCGATCCGGCCCGGCCGATCGCCCGCAGCTTCGGCGCCACCGTCCCGGAGCGCCGCGGCGACGAACTGCGCACAGCCGCCGGCACGTCGATCCTGCTGCTGGAGAGCCATCCCGCCCACGGCCTGCTCAGCCAGTGCCGGCTCGCCCTCACCACGGTGGGCGCCAACACGGCTGAACTGGGGGCCCTGGGGCTGCCGATGATCGTGCTGGTGCCGACCCAGCATCTGCATGTGATGCAGGCCTGGGATGGCTGGCTCGGCCTGTTGGCCCGGCTGCCGCTGCTGCGCCGGCTGCTGGGGGTGGCGCTGACGGCCTGGCGGATGCGGCATCGGGGTTTTCTGGCCTGGCCCAACATCTCCGCCGGCCGTGCCGTGGTGCCGGAGCGGGTGGGGGCGATCACGCCCGAGGCGATCGCCGAGGAGGCCGCCGACTGGCTTGCCCATCCGGAGCGGCTGGCGGGCATGCGCGACGACCTGCGCAGTCTGCGGGGTCGCCCTGGGGCGGTGGCCGCCCTGGCCGCGATGGTGCGTGGGCTGCTGCCGGCTGCGGCCGCGGGCGATCCGGGCTGATCAGGGCCCTCGGAGTCGGGCGTCAACAGCCGGGTCTCCAAGGTGAGCCAGGCGCCAGTGGCGGGCTTGCCGGAAGGGGCGGCAGGCCCGGATCAGAATGGCGGTGATGCCCTCTTGCTTCCATGCCACTGATCAGTGTGCGCACGTCCGCCGCCGCCCCGGCCGCTGCCGATGCCCTGCTGGCCGCCCTGTCCAGCGGCCTGGCGGCGCTGCTGGGCAAGCCTGAGCGCTATGTGATGACGCTGCTCGAGACCGGGGTTCCAATGACCTTCGCGGGTGATTCCGCCCCGGCCTGCTACGTGGAGGTCAAGAGCATCGGCGCCCTCGACGGCGACCGCACCCGTCAGGTGAGCAGGGCCGTGTGCGAGCTGATCGAGACCCATCTGGGGATTGCAGCCGATCGCACGTACATCGGTTTTGAGGATGTGCCGGGCCGGCTCTGGGGCTGGAACGGCAGCACCTTCGGCTGACTCCGAGCCGGGGCGCAACCGCTCGCGCTTCAGCGCTGATGCGGTGTCAGGGAGGGGGGGCTGAACAGCTCGCCCTGGATCACACCGCCGGTCGTGTGGCGCCGGTGACGGTTCGATGCGGGCGGCGTCCGGCGGGACGGGATCCGCTCAGGTGCCTGGCCCGGCGGGGGAGCCCAGGCCAGATCGGCAGCCCGGAAGACGGCGTAGGGGGAGGAGACAGGCATGACCAATCCCGAGTCAGTACACCTGTACTAAGCGGCCGCGGCCCGGCTGTCAATGGTTGGTGTTGGAGTGCCGGCGCACGGCTCCCGGCGAACCGTGCACGGGGCATGGCGAACAACCGACAGCGAACGGGGTCCCCCGGTGCTGAGCGATCACTGGTGGTCCGCCGGCCTGGGCCGCCTGCGCATCACCGGGCAGCGCCATGCGACGGCCGATGACACGCCCGCCGCTGCGCTGGAGGTTCGCCCCCAGGAGCTGCTCCATCCATGCCGCAGTCACCTGCCGGGGACCAGTTCCCAAGGCTGCTCGCCGGGGCCTGCGTCGCTCTCACCGGGAGCAGCGGTGATCAGGCCCGGAGGCCCGGACCCTCCGCCTGCTCTGCCGGGGCTCCAGCCCTGGCAGGCCCGGGATCTTCTTAGGATTTCGGCCGCTTCCCCTCCCTTGATGCCGGATCCCAGCGCCGAGACCTCCGCCTGCGGCCTCCCCAGTGGCCTCAGCCGCGACCAGCGCGAAGAGATCTGGCGCGAGCGCCTGACTCCCGAGCAGTTCCGTATCGCCCGTCAGGGCGGCACTGAGCGGGCCTTCACCGGCGCCTACTGGAACCACAAGGGCGACGGTCTGTACCACTGCATCTGCTGCGACGCGCCCCTGTTCGATTCAGGCACGAAGTTCGACTCCGGAACCGGCTGGCCCAGCTTCTGGGATGGGGTGGCCGAGGGAGCGATCACCGTGCATCGCGACACCTCCCACGGCATGGTCCGCACTGAGATCCGCTGCGCCAACTGTGACGCCCATCTGGGCCATGTCTTCAACGACGGCCCCCGTCCCACCGGCCAGCGTTACTGCGTCAACTCCGCCTCGCTGCGCTTCCAGGCGCGCTGATCGCCGACCCGGGCGCAGGGGGGAAGCGGGCGCCATCCGGACCAGAGCGTTCGGTGTTTCGGGCCCGCCATGCCCAAGTTCCGGGCCGACGGCAGACATCTGTGGCCTACCCCAACGACCCAGGCTGACAGCCCCGGCTCACGGCTGACCCTCAGGGCTTCTGCAACGGCTGGACGATCAAGGGGCCTTGACCAGGGGGTGATGTGGCCGATGGGCTGAAGCCCCAACGACCGCGCCGGTGCCGCTGCCCTGATGGCCATGCGCGCGCCGCTAACCAGCCGCACGCCCGGTTCTGTTGTCGGCGCTGCGGAGCCGGGGAACATCCGGCGAGGGCTGGTGGCGATCGCCAGGGCGGTGGCGATCACCAGGGATCGTCGATCACCTCGGGTTCGACATCGATCGGCTCGGCTCCTGATCGCTCAGCCGACGGTCGGCGCCGGGGCAGCGGGTCGTTCCCCTGCCGGTCGCTGGACTGGCTGGGGTAAGGCTGCTCTGCCCGCTCCCCCCTGGACCAGCCCGGCTCCGGCTGGCGCTCCCGATCGCCGGGATCACGCGGCTGGTCTTCCAGGGAGCGGCGGCGCCCGGAGTCGTCCCAGTCGCCATCAAACCGGTCAGCGCCGGGGCGGTCGGCATCGGAGCGGACCCGGGTCGGTCGATCGGGTTCCAAGCGATCCTGGTCCAAGCGATCGCGATCCACCCGTTCCTGTCGGAAGCGTTCCCGCTCGACACGGTCCCGCTCGAAGCGATCGCCAGCCAAGCGTTCGTCGGCCGATCGCTCGTCGTCAAAGCGATCCTCGCCAAAGCGGTCGCGCTCGTCGCGGATGGGCGGATAGCGATCATCGCCGCGATCACTGCCGTAGCGCCCGCCACGCCCGGATTCGCTGCGGCCAGGCTCCGGTTCGTCATCGAGGTAGCGACGCTGGCGCAGGGGTTCGCGCTCTCGCCGCTCCTCCAGTTCCACGTATTCCAGTTCGCTGCGGGGCTCGAAGGCGCGGCTGCGGGCCGGCTGGATCCGGCGCTGTTCCTCGGCGACGCTCGGTTGTCCGGCCGGCAGCTGGTTCTCCGCCGGAACCACACCGCTGCGGAAACGCTCGCGCTCCTCCTGCTCCAGGCCGCCGCCGCCGATACCCAGTTTTTCGAGCAGACCTGTGCCCAGCTGCTTCAGCTTCTCCTCGGCCCCTTCGTAAACGATGATGCGATCGGTGCCGCTGCTGACGATCTCCCCCACCGGCAGCTCCCAGGTGCTCAGCACGCCCTCGCCCAGCAGGGGAACGCCCAGGGCGCCGATCACCAGGGTGGTGAGTTCGCCGGTTTCGATGTCGAAGCTGAAGCCCAGCACCCGGCCGAGCTGTTCGCCTGATTCGGTGACCACCTGGCAATTGATCACCTTGCTGTAGCGCTCGGGGTTGAACCCCTCCTCCAGCGAATCTGCCGAATCCACCAGGATCACATCGCCCACCTGACGGATGCGGTCGAGGGGCATCCAGCGGGGCAGACCCGGCAGGAACCGGGTCAGGGGGTTGTCGCGCAGGCCGAGGGCCACCACTTCGCGCCGGTCGATGTCGACCACCACTTCTCCCACCACCCCCAGCCGCCGGCCCGTGTCGCGGGTGATCACCTGGGTTCCCATCAGCTCGGAGCGCAGCCAGAGCCGATCACCCGAGGCGCTCGTTGGGCTACCGCCGGGGGCGTTCGGGTCGGCGGCGGGGGGGATCGAGGAGGTCAAATCCGTTGGGGGGACGAACGGCACGTTGGCCGATCGGCCCATTGTGACCCACCCGGTCGGCTCAGGCCGCAGGCGGCAAACCGACCACCTGGGTATGGGCTCCGCGGGCCTGGGTCACGCCGATGGTGCGGGTGGCGGCGCCGATCATCGGCCGGCGGTGGCTGACCACCAGGAACTGGGCATCGCCGGACTGGGCGGCGATCAGGCCGGCCAGTCGCTCCACGTTCACCCCGTCGAGGAAGCTGTCGACCTCATCGAGGGCATAGAACGGTGAAGGGCGGAAGCGCTGCAGCGCGAACAGGAAGCTCAGGGCCGTCAGTGATTTCTCGCCACCCGACATCGAGGCCAGGCGGCGCACCGCCTTGCCGCGCGGATGGGCCACCAGGGTGAGGCCCCCCTCCAGGGGATCCTCCGGGTTCTCCAGCTGCAGATGCCCCTCGCCGTCGGAGAGGTCGGCGAAGATCGTCCGGAAGTGGCCATCCACGGCTCGGAAGGCCTCCAGAAACGCTTCCTGGCGCAGGGTGCCCACGGTCTCGATGCGCAGCAGCAGCTCCTCGCGTTCCTTGGCCAGCACCTCCAGCTTTTCCTCCAGCCCCGCCAGCCGCTGCTCCAGCTGCTCCAGCTCCTCGAGGGCGAGCATGTTAACGGGCTCCAGGGCCTCCATCCGCTGCTGCAGCCGGCGCAGCTCCTCCTGCAGGGCCTCCAGCCCGGCCTCCCGCACCTCCTCCGGGATCGTGGGAGCCGGATCGGGCAGCTCGCGCTGCAGCTGCTCGAGGCGCAGGGCATGGCTGCGCCGCTCCTCGGCCAGGGCCTGACGCTCCTCGCTCAGCCGCTCCAGCTCCCAGCGGTGCTGCTGCAGGCGCTGGCGCAGGGCGGCCAGGGCGGCTTCGGCGGCATCGCGCCGTCGCCGTTGCTCGCCGAAGCGGCTCTGCAGCTCGCCCATCTGCCCCTCCAGCTCCTGGCGCCGCGTGGCGTGGAGCTGCTGCTGGGCCTTCCACCGCTCGCGCTCCTGCACCAGGGCGCCCACTTCGCCGGCCAGCCGCCCCTCCTCCTCGGCCAGGGCACTGAGCTGGCTGGTGACCCGCTCCTGGGCCAGGGCGCGCTCCCGCCGCGCCGCCAGCCGTCC
>Ga0315904_10000091_pt1 | contig 142075 bp, 104 predicted proteins | sample LakEriMetagenome_6_FD_203529 | JGI IMG/M metagenome (GOLD analysis project Ga0315904, IMG submission 203529) | Freshwater fungal communities from buoy surface, Lake Erie, Ohio, United States - Buoy 12 MA120 | ecosystem: Environmental > Aquatic > Freshwater > Lake | place: USA: Lake Erie, Ohio...
CCCTCGGCGGAACCGTCGCCGCAGCCATGAGTGGTCCCGGCAGGCTCCGCTACGGCGGGGTACGCGACTTCGTGATCGGAGTCCGCTGGATCGACGGATCAGGCCAGGCCGTCCGCGGCGGCGGCAAGGTCGTCAAGAATGCCGCGGGATTCGATTTCCCCAAACTCTTCTGCGGCTCCCTCGGCCGCCTCGGCATCCTGACGGAACTTTCCTTCAAAGTCTTCCCCGCCCCGGAGGCCCGCCGCACCCTCCGCATCCCCTGCCCCTCCGTCGGGGACGCCACCGCCCTCGTTGCCCGCATCGCTTCCCAGTCATGGGAAGTCGAAGCCCTCGAAATCACCACCAACCCGGAAACCGCCGTACTCGCCCGCTTCATGGGCGACTCCGCCCCGCTCGCGGGCAGAATCGCCGCCATTGCCGCTGCCTGCGGCCCCCGGTGCTCGATACTGGACGAGAGCGAAGCCGCCGCACTGTGGAACTGCCTCCAGTCCCTCTCCCTGCCCGGCTCGTCTCCGGATGGTCCGCTGCTCAAGGTCCCCATCACGCTGAGCCGCCTGCCGGAAATCGAGCGCGCCCTCGCACCAATTACCTCCGCCCGGCACTACAGCATCGCAGGAAACCTCGCCCTCATCGCTCCATCAGACGATGCCGCCACCGCACAGACGCTCGACTCTCTCGGCCTGCCCGCCCTCCGCCTCCGCGGTCAGGGTGCCGCCCGCATCGGCCCACGGCCTTCCGCAGACATGGAAGACCGCACCGCCCGGGCCATGGACCCGGACCACCGGTTCGTCCCCCTCTCGGAATGACGGGTCGCGCACCTCAATCGCCGTAGCGTCCGCCACGCGGACCGGAAATCCATCGCCAGGCATCCTCCACCATCTTCCGGGGATCCTTCCAGCGGGCTTCCCACCCAAGCAAAGCCTTCGCTTTACGGGGATCTGCGACCAGTTCCGGCGGATCACCCGCCCGCCGCGGTCCGTAGACATGCGGCACCGGCTTCCCGGTCACTGCTTCCATCAGCCGCAGCATTTCCAGCACGCTGACACCGGTTCCCGTCCCCAGATTGCAGGCGGTCGCCATGCCTCCATTCCGCAGATACCGCAGCGCATCGGCATGCGCCTGCGCCAGATCCTCCACATGAATGTAATCCCGGATGCAGGTACCGTCAGGTGTCGGATAGTCGTTCCCAAATACCGTCAGCGGCGGCACTTCCCCCCTCACTGCCATGAGCGCCCGGGGAATCAGATGCGTCTCGGGCTCATGATCCTCCCCGATGAGCGCATCCGCAGAACAGCCGCTCGCATTGAAATACCGCAGCATCACATGCTGGATTCCGCACGCGGCCACACAGTCACGCAGCACCCGCTCCAGCATGAGCTTGCTCGCCCCATAGGGATTGATCGGTTCCTGCGGATGCGTCTCGTCCATGGGCACGGTCACCGGATTCCCATAGGTCGCACAAGTCGAGGAAAATACGAACTGCCGGCAGCCATGCCGCTGCATCGCTTCCAGCAGCACCAGCGGCGACGCCAGATTGTTCCGGTAGTACTTCAGGGGATCGGTCACCGATTCTCCCACGAGCGCATACGCCGCAAAATGAAGAACCGCGGAAATCCCGTGCGCACGGAAAATGTCTTCCACCACCCGCGCATCTCCCAGATCCCCCTGCACCAGCTGCACTCCCGGGGACACCACCGCACTCCGGTGCCCCAGTTCCATGGAATCAAGCACGACCACTTCCTCGCCCGCCTCCGCCAGCAGCCTGACCGTGTGTGAACCAATGTATCCGGCACCGCCGGTGACAAGTAGAGCCATAGTTTTGCTTCTTGAGTAATCAGAATTTCCGGCGGCATGCCCGCCGCCTAGAGCCGTGGAGCCGGACCTCCCTGGATCCGGTTGTAATGAGCCCGCACCCGGCTCAGGAACCACGCCCAGCGCCTTCCGGGACGACCATTCTCCAGCAGGAAATGCGGGCAGTTCTTGTTGGGAGGATTCAACCCCCGGCGCGGCCAGTGATAGTGAGGGACGACATTCCGCAGCGGAATACGGTGCTGGTGCATCAGGACGGCCGCGAGCCTCGCGGTGCGCTCAATGGTGGCAGCCCGGTTGTTGCCACGGTGCTCGCACATCTCGATCCCAATACTGTAGTTGTTGCCCGGACCATCGAAATCCGCATGCTCCCCCTGCTCGTTCGTGGGCAAATGCTGCACCGCACAGTTGTCCTGCACCGTGAAATGCCAGGTCATGAACCCAATCCGGTTGCCCCCGGGCCGCTTGCGCGCCCGCAGCTTGCCATTCGCAAGAGCGCGGGCATGGTCAAAGGCATCTCCAGTGTAATTCTGGGTCGAATGAATGGTGATGTACCGGGGATTCATCGGTCGATGATACTTCCGCCCATAACTCCCCCGCGGAATCATCCTCGGAATCACCCGGACCTCGTTCCTCAGCATCTGCCCTGCACTGACCGGCCCTCCCGCAGGACCGCCACCACCAAATCCCGGAGGCGCACCGCCCGGAGCCGCACACGCCGCAATGAACGCACACAGAAGGGGCAGCACAGCTCCGAGCAGAGGCAGAACGGCGGAAACTCGCATGCACGTGCCTACTATCCGGTAAATTTTTGTCAAGATGCCTCACCGCTGCAGCTTGCACCCTGCCACGCTTCCGGTATGAAGACTTCCTGAACGTCCCAGACCCCAAGTCATGAAATTCGAAACCCTCTGTCTCCACGGTGGCTACCAGCCGGAACCCACCACCCTCAGCCGCGCCGTTCCGCTCTACCGCACCGCAAGCTTTGTCTTCAGAAACGCCGAACACGCCGCCAACCTCTTCGCTCTCCGGGAACTCGGGAATATCTACACCCGGCTCATGAACCCAACCACCGACGTGCTCGAAAAACGCGTCGCTCTCCTTGAAGGAGCGCACGAAATGGCTGGCCTCGGCGTGGCCAGCGGCACTAGCGCGGTCTTCTACTCCATCATCAATCTCGCCCAGGCAGGCGACAACATCGTCAGCGCCCGCAATCTCTACGGCGGAACCTACACGCAGTTCAACGACATCCTTCCGGCTCTCGGGATCTCGGTCCGCTTCGTCGACAGCTCCAACCCGGAAAACTTTGCCGCTGCCATCGACAGCAATACCCGCGCTCTCTTCTGCGAAACGGTGAGCAACCCGGCCCTCGAAGTCGCCGACCTCGAAGCGATCGCCGCCGTCGCCAAAGCACACGGCATCCCGCTCATCGTCGACAGTACCTTCAGTACTCCCTACCTCACCCAACCCCTCAGCCACGGAGCCGACATTGTCGTCCACAGCCTCACCAAATGGTTTGGCGGGCACGGCACAGGCATCGGAGGGATCGTCGTCGACAGCGGACGCTTCCCCTGGAACGCCGGCCGCCACCCGCTCTTCGATAAGCCGGATACATCCTACCACGGTCTCCGCTGGGGCCACGACCTGCCCGCCCCACTCAGCCCCCTCGCCTACATCCTGCGCATGCGGACGGTCCCCCTCCGCAATCTCGGTGCCTGCATCAGCCCGGACAATTCATGGATGTTCCTCCAGGGCATTGAAACCCTCCCTCTCCGCATGGAGCGCCACTGCAGCAATGCCCTCGCCGTGGCCGAGTTCCTCAAGAATCACCGCCACGTCAGCTGGGTCCGCTTCCCGGGCCTTCCGGACGACCCCGAATTCGCCCGCAGCCAGAAATACCTCAGAGGCAAAGGCGGCAGCATGGTCGTCTTCGGAATCAAGGGCGGCCGCGCCAGCGGCGAGAAATTCATCGACAGCCTCAGGCTCTTCAGCCATCTCGCCAATGTCGGCGATGCCCGCAGCCTCGCCATCCACAGCGCCAGCACCACCCACAGCCAGCTCAGCGAAGAACAGCAGCGCGCCGCAGGCATCACCCCGGACCTCGTCCGCCTCAGCATCGGCCTTGAACACCCGGACGATATCCTCGCCGATCTCGATCAGGCCCTTTCCAACGCTACCGCCTGATTCCCCCCCTGGCCCGGACACTTCCCGCTGTCCCGGGGTTGCATTCCCTCCCAACCATCCCTACATCTCCCGCTCCTATGGCATCGACTCCAGTGATCAACCTCCGCCGCGGACACGCTGTTCGCCACAACGGTGACGTGTGCATCGTCTCCGATACCGAACTCAAGACGCCGCCCCGGATGGCCTCCTATGTGCAGATGTCCATCCGCAGCATCGCCACCGGCAAGGTTCATAACCTCCGCATGACGTCGAACGAATCCATGGATTCCGTGAACCTCAACAAGGAGGATTACGAGTACAGCTACAAGGATGGCGACGGTTACCACTTCCTCCACCCGGAAACATACGAAGACGTTCTGATCGGAGAGAAAATCGTGTCCCCGGTGAAGGACTATCTCATTGAAGGCCAGAAATATGTCATCGTCTTCACCGACGACGCCGTCGCCGCCATCGAACTGCCCGCCGCCATGTCCATGCTGGTCTCGGAAGCCCCGGAAGGCGTCAAAGGCGACAGCGCCAACAATGTCTACAAGGCCGCCACCATGGAAACCGGTCTCGTCGTCCAGGTCCCCCTCTTCATCAACCCAGGAGAACGCATCAGCGTGAAAACCGAAGACGGTTCATACCTCGGCCGCGCCTGAAGACCCGCCAGCCCAATCCAACCAATCTCAGCCGCCGTCCGGTCTTCCCGGCGGCGGTTTTCCTTTTCCCCTTCCCACCACTGTCCGGCCATCCGGCACAATCCAACCCAACCCCGGCCCATCATGAGGCTCGCCGTCGTCATCCCGGTCTACAACCACGCCGCCTATGTCGGCAAAGCGCTTGATTCCGTACTCTCCCAGACGAGACGGCCCGACCGCATCATCTGCATCGATGACGGATCCCGCGACGATTCCCTGTCCGTATGCAGCGCCTTCCGCAGCCACGGCGTCGAAGTGCTCGGCCAGGAGAATCAGGGAGCCCACGCCACCATCAACCGCCTCATCGGCATGGCCTCGGAGGACTGTGATGTCATCTCCATCCTCAACTCGGACGACTTCTACCACCAGGAACGCTTCGCGCGCTGTCTCCCCCTGCTGGAAAACGACAGCCGCCTTCAGATGGTCGCCTCCGGCCTCACGCTCATCGACCCTGACAACGAGGCTCTCCCCCCGGATCACCCCCGGGGACAATGGCTCCGGACCGTCTGGAGCTGTGCACATCAGCCGGATCTCGATACCGCCACATGGATGGGCATGGCCAACTTCGTGGTCTCCTCAAGCAACATCATCGCACGGCGCGGCCTGTTCGCCCGCCACCCCTTCAAACCCTATCACTTCAATCACGACTACTACTTCCTCAGCCAGGCGGCGCTGCGGGACGAACTGGGCATCGTGAAGGAATCTCTCCTCCACTACCGGGTGCACCCGACCAATACCATCAATACCCGGCCAGCCCCCCTGATCCGCGAGCTTCTCCGCCAATGGCTCGATCTCTATCACGATCTGGCCCCGGAACTCGCCGCCAGCCCTGCGCTCCGGCAGCGCTTCGCCAGCTTCACCCGCGCCTCGTGGGACAATGTCTCCGGACTCCACGGCGGTGTCCTCCAGTCGATCATCGCTTCACTGCTCGCAGGCATTTCACCGGAGTCCATCGAAACCACCATCAGCCAACTCGAAGAATCCGCATGGCCGGAACTGTCCTCCTTTCCCAACAAGGAGGCCGTCACCCGCTTCGATGGGAGCCAGCCTCTCGGCAGAGGCTCCGGTGCGCTCGCCACCCGCATCACGGAACTGCGCGAGGCCCGCGACGCCAGCCGCAGCGATGCCGCCGCCCTGCGCGATCTCGCGAAGCTGCGCCAATCCCTCCTCGCTTCCCGCTGGGTTGCCCTTGGCCGGCTGCTCGGCTGCGCCGGACGGCTGGAAACCGATAGTGGCCGCACTCCTGCAGCCAAGCTGGAAAGCCTGCAGACCACCATCAGCACATCCTCATGGCTGCGGACCGGTGCAAAACTCGGCCTCTGGCATCCCCCGCATCCGGACACAAAAAAAGCCGGTGGATGAATCCCCCCGGCATCGCCCCGCTGGCACCATAGGCAGGGCCGCAGTGAATCCGTGAATCAGCCCGGGGCCGCTAACCCGGCGGCAGCACCACACCAGCCCCACCAAGAAAACTGCGGTCCGGAATTCTGACCGTGTACATCCGGATCGCCCCGTCCCGGTAATCTTGCGCCGCCGTGCCCCCCACGGAGGCAAGGCCATGAAAGTAGCTCCCCACACAAAGCGGGACGCCAAGGGGAACCAGATCCGCAGGCCCGCCGCCGAACACATGCAGGGTAAAGTAGAGACGCTCCCTGAGCATCACGGCAAAAGCAGAGCCAAACTGCTGGCCGCCCGCGTCCACATTCCCCCGGGTAGCTCCAAAGAGCGTGTTTCCGTCAGGCGCAAAAACGAGACCTCCCGCGGGCTTGCAGCCATGCACCACGCCAAGTGTGCCGAAATCCACCAGCCATTCCAGTGCGCCCACGCCCGGATCCCAGATGAACAGCCCGCCTTTCGCGGACGCCGCCCCCCGTTTGCCATGCGCAGTCCCATGGAACCTGCCATCCGGTCCCGCCACAAGTCCCCCCATGGGATTGCTGCGCCCGTCCGACGGAAACCGATACAGAACTTCCGCCGCACTGCCGTCGGGCCTGACTCTGAAGATGGTCCCGCCCGACCCCGGCGTGCCTTCCTCACCAGCCGCACCGGCTCCGTAGACCCAGCCATCCCGAGCCACCATCGGACCAGTCGGCCGACCGAATTCCTCCAGTGGAAGCACGCGATGGACCGGCCCGCCCCCTTCCCGCGGAAAGGAAAAAAACTGATCCCCCACCACCCCGCAGACCCGCCCTTCCGCCACGAGCAGCCCGGCAGGATTCTCCACCCCCAGCTTCCCAGCGGTCGCCCGGCCAAGCTCACGGTACCCTTTCCCGCCATAGCCAACCTCGTACACTCCCCAACCGCCAGCGGCGTCTCCAGCCAGCCCGAGGATCTTCCCCCCATCCTGGGCGAGAGCGGGCGCAAAGGTGCCGCCCGGCACTGCTTGCCAGATCTCCGTCCGGCCATCGGAACCAAGCGCCAGCAGGCACCCCTCTCCGGGGGATCCACCCGACTTGGCCGCCGTGACAAATTTCCCCTGATGATAAAGCACCGCACCGCCCGCCCGGTACCCCTGCAGCACAGCCGGCTCCCCCCACACCCTCAAATCCGCCCTCGTGTATCCAATGCCTGGATCCAAATCCGCACCCCCAGGCTTGCCGCACCCACACAGACACAGAGCGCCCACCCAGCAGGTCACCAGCAGTCTCGCCTTCATTCTCATCGCCATGATCACCAACGCATTCCGGTTCCCTCAGACACTGACGGCCGGCACCCCGTAAGCCGAGGCTCCCGCCGGGACCGATCGGACCACCACTGCCCCGGCACCACACCTCGAACCATCTCCAAAGGTCACACCGGGGCCCACAAATGACTGCGCCCCAATCCAGCAGCCGTTCCCTACGGAAATCGGACCCGTCACCAGATCGAACGTCTCCTTCCGGAAATCATGCGACCCCGTGCAGAGAAAGGCCCGCTGAGATACACAGACACTGTCGCCCAGTCTCACCGGAGCCAGACTCAGAATCAGCACTTCCTCGCCGATCCAGACATGATCACCGCACTCGAAACGCCACGGAAAGGTGATGTTCACCCGCGACCGGATTACCACCCCACGGCCAATCCGCCCGCCAAACCTCCGCAGCCACCAGACCCGCAGACCGGACGGCCATGGAAACCACGGCAGAAAGAAAACCATTTTCACGAACCACCAGCACGACTCCCGCAGGCGGCCCACTCCGCGGTCAAACCCGCGCGACTCGAATCTGGAAAGATCAATCATGACATCTCACGGCATCCATCACTTCCTACCCCTCAGCCTGCGGTCGAGCAACTCCAGCGACAGTAGCAATTCGAAATACGTCCGCTGCAGGACATAGAAGAACCCTGGCCACCCATCCAGAACCGCCCGCTTCCAGAACAGCGTGTAGAAAAAAACCAGCCCGGGAGCTAGCCAGATCCGCTTCCGGATCCGGTCGGCCACCGGCAGCGCGCCGGTCTGCGCCAGCAGCTTGTCCGCCTCCTGCTCCGCATACTTCCGCTGGCTGGCCAGCCACCGCGCCAGCGGCTTGCAGTCGTCATGATCGATTACAGATTTCAGCTCCCCCACCGGACCCGGCACCACCACACGGTGCCCATGACCGTCGTCTTCGTAGCGGGCTCCTGCCCGCCGGTACAGTACCGTGCGCGGAGGATAGAGACACGAACGAAGAGGGCGACCGTAAACGCAGTAGCGGAAGCCGGCACGGTAGCCGTGCGCCAACCCGCCGAGCCCGGAAATTTCCTCCGGAAAACCGGCCGGCATCAGATAGTCGGAATCCAGAGAAAGGACCCACGGAGTCCGGATCAGCTCCAGCCCGGCATTGCACTGCCCGGCAAATGAATCAAACGGCCGATGGTGCACCTCCACGGACGGAAAGCGTGCACAGATCGCAAGGGTGTCGTCGGTGCTCCCGCTGTCCATGACCACAATCCTCCGCGCCCACTTCAGACGCTCAAGGCAGCGTCCCAGATTCGGTCCCTCATTGAAGGCAATCACGAGGGGTGTGATTTCATCAGTATCCATGGGCTGTTGCTCTCTTTCTTCAATGTGCTCTCAGCACCGCCGCACCCAGCGCGGCAGTTCCTTCCCATCCGCGAGACTGACATACAATTCCGCAAAACGCCCGGCGATCGCGTTCCACGAGAATTTCCCGGCCACCAGCTCACGTCCCCGCCTTCCCATCACGCTCCGATCCTCCCCGCCAAGAGAAACAAACCTGCCAAGGGATGCCGCCAGAGACGCCTCGTCAGTGCCCGTCTCCATCGCGGCACCCGCAGCAAATCCCTCGGGGAGATTGCAAGCCCGCGTCTTCAGCACCGGAAGCCCTGCAGCCCACGCCTCCAGCACCGCCACCGGCAATCCCTCGCTCAGCGACGGCAGCACGAATCCCTGCACCGCCGCCAGCATCCGTTGCTTCTCCTCTCCATGAAGCGGTCCCGTAAAGCAAACCGACGCGCTCAACCCGGATTCCTCCACCATGCGCTTCAGTTCAGCCTCGTGCCCGCCATCATCCCACCCGGCAATCACCAGCGACCATCCCCCAGCCGCAGGCACCACATCCCTGACCCGGGCCCACGCACGGATCAGATTCACGAGGTTCTTCTTTGGATGGAGCCTCCCAAGGAAAAGCAAACGCTTCTCAACGCTCTCCCCGGCTTCCCCCGCTGGCCGCTTCCCCGCATCCACCCCATTCGGAATCACCGCGATCGGATTCCGCAATCCCAGCGCGCGCATCGATTCCGCCTCGGAATCAGCAAGGGCGTGCAAGCAGGCCGCCCCATGCAGGTGCTTTTTCTCGAAAAGCCACCAGACCACGCGCTTCTTCCAGCGCGAGTGACTCATGGCCCACGAATCCAGCATGCCGCGGGCACTGACAACCCATGGACGTCCCTGCCCGCACCCCCAGTTGCGCACCGCCACCGATGGGTAGGCCCACACATACTGCGTGTGGCAAATCTGCGGATCCGCCTCCGCAAGCGTTCGTCCCCACTCCGGCGTGTACCCCAGCCTCGCCGGGCCTCTCGCCGCAAGTACCTTTACCCTGAGCGGTTCCCATGCCGAAAGATCCTCGGCCGTATACTGGTCACGCAACCCAGTCACCCCAATCCTCATGCCCTCCCTCCCAGCCAGCGACTGCGCCAGCCTGCGGACACTGTAATAAAGCCCGCCGGACAAACGCGACACCGACCCGGTCACAATCTCCACCCGCACGTCAGGCACCTTCTTCCCCCAGCAGATAAAGTCCTTCTGCTCCGCTCCGCCCAGCCCAAGACGCGAGGGCCTTTTCAGCCCGCAGATTCATGGCCCCGGAAAGACGGTCCCCAAACGGAATGGAAACCCCGTAACGGCGGAACTCCTTGACCGAAAGGCCGCAGTCCGCAGCCGTCCTCCGGATGTCTCCATCCGTGAAATAGCTGATGGCATAACCCTTCTGCCGCTCATACCGCCGCGCCGTCAGAAGCTTAACCAGCCTCGTCCCCGGATGATCCAGCAAGGTCGACTGCAGCAGGATCCGACCACCCGGAGCAAGGCACTGACGCTGCAGCCGCAGCAGTTCCCCGAGACGCCCGGTATGCGCAATCAGACCAAGACACACAATCAGGTCGTATCGGTTCCCCTTGCGTGCGTCTTCTCCGAGCGCTCCAAACACATCCGCCACCGCAAAATCCGCTTTCCCGCCAAAGCTGGTCGCCTCCAACCTCTTGCGCGTGAAGGCCAGCATTCCTTCGGAAATGTCCCGGATCACCGCACTGCCAATGCCACCACCGGCAAGGATCGCTGCCGTGATCTCTCCGGATCCGCAGGCACATTCCAGCATGCGGCCCCGGCACAGGCCCGCCAATTCCACCGCCAATTCCAATCTCCTCCGGAAACGATGCTGATTCCCGTCCCGTGGCTCGCCGAAGTTACCGGCGTACGACTCCACCTGATGCTCGAAAAAATCCTTTACACTCTCAGTCATGACCTTGTTCTCCTATACGCTGTTTGTCCGGAAAATCATGAGCAGGGCCGCCAATTGCCCGGAAAGCGGTCGACGTCTGCCGGCCAGCTGAACCGCATCCCGCCCCGCCGCTTCCAATCCCTCGGCAAAACGCTGCGGCGACCATGCGGCAATGATGCGCTCACTGGATTTTCCATGATCGGACAGAGGAAAACCAGCGCTGCTGAGCCGACCCATCAGCACACTGAGCTGCTCCTCTGACTCCGGATCAAAGAGATATCCGTTCTGCCCCTCGCTCACGAGATCCTCCGCACAGCCGCAGCGGGACGAAACGAGGACCGGCAGACCACTCGCCATGGCCTCATTCACCACCAGGCCCCATGGCTCCGAACTGCTGGCAAGCACAAATGCCGAAGCATGCCCATAGTACTCGGAAAGCTGATCGTACTGAAGGAAACCCGGGAGATGCACCCTCCCGCCAAGGCCCAGCCGACCGGCGAGCGCAGCGATCTCAGCCTTCTCCGGACCATCACCCACCATCACCAGATCCCATGCCCCGGCAGCTTCATCCGGATAGGTGGACAGATAACGATGATAGGACCGCACCAGCATTTCCAGATTCTTCTGCGGAACAAACCGTGCCGAAGTCAGAAAATACGGCCTGGGCAGACGGCCCCGGCAATCCGGTGCACATCTGCCATTACGATGCGGCACCGCGCCGCACGCAAAGTGATCATTGTCCACCGCATTGTAGCCGAGGTGGATGCGCTCCCGCTTCATGCCCAGCTCCGCAAGATAGCCGGCATGCGGAGTTCCTCCCGCCAGTCCTGCACCAGCCAACCCGATGATGCGGCGCTTCACGGCTTCTCCCACCCGCGACCGCGGAGAATCCCATCGGGTGCTCTCCGACATGATCACCGCACCGCGGCGGCGGCGGCAGCTCCACAGCAGCGCCGACAGCGCATCCGGCATCGACCACCCCGGCACGGCCACCACGTCCGCACCGCTCCCGTCCAGTTCCCGGAACATCATCCGAAACGCCCGCAGCCGCCCCGCTGCCCCAAGCTGCGCCACCGGTTGAATGGTCCGGCGGACGAAACCCTGTGCCCCATCCACATGATCCCATCGGTAGATGTGGTCACTTTCACTGTACTCCACAGCAGTCACCTCCATCCTGCCAGCCGCCGCCTTCAGTCTCGCGTGGTGATAGGGACCAAGCCTCCAGAAACAGACTGCTGCCTTCATCTGAGCTAGTGAATCCGGGCACCACTCACGCCCACGTGAGCCTTGTCTCCGGATTTGTCGTCCGTCACCAGCAATTGCTTCACCTGCTTCTCGTACCACACCACCGCACCCCAGCCAATCACCACCGGCCATAGCACGAGGAGCGTGAACTCCCGGCCAAGTCCGGGAATCAGGCCAACGCCTACCATGAAAACCGCCAGCCTCCAGAAGCTCGAGCGGCGCAGATACTGTGCCACGAGAAACCGCGCGTAAAACGACAGGATGAATCCTGCGGCAACAGGCCCCGCTACCCGTCCGAAGTTCATGACTCCCTGACCAATGATGCCGGTGGAAATAGTGGCATTGAGCCATCCACTGTCTTCATTCCCCTGACCCCGCAGCATGGAGTAATCCTGGCTGAGCTTCGGCTTGCCCGGCCAAATAGCACGCGGAACCACGTTGAGGACGTGCACAAGGTAGTCGTAGCCAAGGTTCGGATCCAGTTGTCCCCGGGCCATGAACTGGTCAATCAGCACCAGTTCCTCGATCATGTTGAGACCCTCATGCCGCTTATCGGTATCCACCGCACCCAGAGGGTTGCGGAGGAATTCCTGAAAACCCTCCTTCCGGAACTGCAGCATCGCCAGCATCAGATAATTGACCGTGAGACCAAAAACCGTGAGGGTCATAATCCGCTTCACCCCGATCCGGCCATCCTTGATGAGATACATCAGAAAGCCGGGCATGACGACCCCGAGAAGCATGTTCCGGGCACCCAGCAGGAAGAAGTACGGCCACGAAACTGCCACCGCAGCGACACAGATCATCTTCACCGCAGGACTCCTCGCCAGCGCAAGGAGGATCCCAAAGAGAGCACAGATGAACATGTAGACATATCCGGAAAGCGATACGAAGGCATCAAGACCTCCCCCGATGGCACCCCGGCCCCACATATGCGGGCCGTCCCGGCCCAGCACCGGCCACAGCGCGGCGGAGATGTCTCCCTCCATCCGGAATAACCCGAATCCGAAAAACACCAGCCAAATCGGCAAAAGGACCTTCAGATAGGAATCAATGCTGAGGTCCGACAGCGACTCGGGTATCTCGCCCATCTGCCTGACAACCGGACGCAACCCTATGCGGACACTGGCAAGAAACAGGGCAACCTGCAGGAAAGCGAGATCCAATTCGTCCGGATCCATCGCCGCATAAGTCTCCGGAGTTTCCATCAGATCCCACCCGTACCAGATCGCCACCATGCCGTAGATGGCCACCAGCATCAGCGAAAGTGCTGTCCGTGGCTTGGAGATCATCTCGATCATCAGCCCCACCCAGATCGCGGCGGCCACATAGAACCATGTTCCCAGCGGCACCCGGGGCAAGGCCAGATCAAGGAAACTGTTGTTCATGGCTGCATCTTGAAGTCCATCTGGAACTCCGGAAGCGACATCCACCTGCTGCTGACAGCGTCAAGGGAGAAGTCCCCCGCGCGCCGCTGTGCGGCACAGGACGCCTGCTCCAGAAAGGATCTGTCATCGGCAAACCGGCGGATCGCGTCTGCGATGGCCCCCGGGTCCCGGATGGGTACGCGCAGACCATCGATTCCATGCCTGACCGCATCTCCGCAGTTCGGGGTCACAATGAGGGGCAGTCCGTGCGCGAGCGCTTCCAGCTGAGTGATGGCAAAGCCGTCGGAAATAGTCGGCAGGACAAACACATCGGAACTGCGGTACAGCCGCTCCGCTTCCACGCGCGGCACTGGCCCGACCACCCGTGTGTTGGCAGGCAGACCGCGCCACGCGGACTCGGAGACCTGCACGGGTCCGGCGATCGTGATTTCCGCCGTGCCCGGCGGAAGCATCCTTGCGGCCTCGATGAGCCACGGCACCCCCTTGCGTATATTCACCTGCCCCAGAAACAGAACGCGCAGCGGGCCGCTGCCTCCTCGCGGGCGCGCTTCGGTCTCCGGGTTACCCATGTCGAAGGTGAGCGGAATGACCGCGAGCCGGTCTTCCGGCACACCTTGCGCCAGCAGGGCGCTCCGGCAGAATTCCGAGTTCACCACGATGCGTGTGGCGGCCGACCATTCCGCCTCACGGCGGCGCAGATAGGAATCCGGGATATCGGCAGCCGTGTCCTGCCAGCCCGGCCAGAGTCGCGATTCCTCCCGCACGAGCTCGGTTTCCACCGCGGCGGGATCCATCTGTCCCAGCACCCTTGAGAAGCCCCGCCCGGCAGCCCACTGGAAAAGCTCAAGGGCGGTCGTGTCGTAGGAAAAGACTCCGCATCCACCGCGCACAAATCCGGCATCTTCGGATGCCCTCAGGGCGGCCCATGCTGATAAGCGGGCACCCTCCGCGGCAAAGGCACGGTACATGGCTGCTCCACTGAGGCGCTTTTTCGCGGCTGCCCTGAAAAAGCCAAGCGGCTCGGCCGAGACGAGACGGTCCGGCAGGGCGCCGCAGCGCCGACCCGCCAGCCTGCGGGCAGCGGGAACCGGCAATCGGCTCAGCAGAGCAGCAGCAGGCTCCCTGACCCAGACATCGGTCAGCAGGCGACGCAGACGTCCCTGCGCATGCACCATGCGGGGCACCGCATAATGCTCCCTCGGTCCGATCTGCAGACAGATCCAGTCAGGGGGTGAACTCTGACGCACGGACTTCACGGAGAAATGGAGGCGGCTGCCAGGCTGCGGGCCCGGCGGATGGTCCCCGGCTGCACCGGCGCTCGGTAATGGCGGTATCGCAGGCAATGACCCGGAATCGACAGCAGCCCGGAACCGATGCCGCGCCATCGACCCATGGAGGCTGCATACCTGACACGATTGATGGTCTGCATGAGCCCGAGTGGCCAGAACGATGGAGGGTAGCGCAGAAAGGCACGCAGGGCGGTATTGGCAATGTGTGCGGCATTCACTTCCACGGAAACGTGATGGCCCAACGCGGTGTCATGGAAGACCCTGAGGTCCCCGCTCCGGTAAACGTTCCAGCCGGCATCCATCATGCGCAGGGCCACATCCGCTTCTTCCATCCCATACGCGTACCGCAGAGGAAGATAGGAGCCGGCCTGCCGCATCGCGGCGGTCCGCAGAACGACTCCGCAGTTCTCGTAGCAGTCGGTTTCCTCAAGGAAGCGGGTACGCTCCGGCGGGCTCTCCCCGGGAAGCACCACCACGGCCCCGATGGCTCCGGCATCTGGCTGTCCGCCCATGAGGCCTTCCGCCACCGCGAGAAAATCTCTGTCCATGGGCCACGAATCGTCATCGAGACTAAGAAGATAATCCGTGGCTGTTCGTTCCAGAATGCGGTTCCTGCCTCCTCCCGGACCCACCCGGTCCGCAGAGATGATCATCTGAATCCGCCGGCCGAAGGTGGAAGCCACCATTCCCGGCGTTTCGTTGTCTCCCCCGTCCACGTGGACAATGATTTCCCCCGGCTGCTGCTCTGCTTCCAGCAGCGTCCTGAGAGTCGAGACCATCTGCGTGGCGCGGCCGTAGGTGGCGATTCCTATGGTGACTGTTTCTCCGGGCTTCAATGGTTGCGGGTAAAGTGGTGCGCGGACATGTCACCCCGGCACGGCGGAGCTGTTCCCAGGGCTCCCTCCGGGCACCAGCCCGGCATAGAGCGCGGCAAACTTTGCGGCCGATTGCGTGATGTCAAGTTCCGCCAGCGCCCGCGCCCTTCCACGGCGTCCCATCTCCTCCCGCCGCCCGGAATCCCTCAGGAGCGACATCACGCCCTGTGCCAGCGCCATCGGATCCCCCACCTCGTCCACCAGCAATCCGGTTTCTCCATGGGTGACCGCATCGGCAAGGCCGCCCGTGCGGAATGCCACCACCGGCGTGCCGCAGGAAGATGCCTCTGCCGCGGTCATGCCAAAAGTCTCCATGAGAGAGGGAACGCAGCAGAGATCCGCAGCGGAATAGAACTGTGCCAGCACCTTTGGCGATCCCGTGTATCCAAACTGATGAACGCGCACGCCTGCGGTTTCAGGGAACTGGGCCCCCGCGCCGAAGGTGAGCAGATGCAGTTCCTGCTTCAATCCCGCGGAACTGTGCGCGAGGGCCTCCAGCAGGATACGAAGGCCCTTGTTGCGGTCGCTCAGATCGGCACAGCCGGTGGCGATCACGGCACCGTCAGCAGGAAGGCCGAGCAGACTGCGGCAGATACCCCGGTCAAGGGGCTGGAATTCCGCCGTGTCCACGCCAGGGTAGACAGCATCTGCAACCGTGACTCCGCGGAACAGCGCCGCTCCGCGCGCACGTTCCGCCGTCCATCCGCTGACCGGAACTGCGGTGATCCGTCTTCCCGCATACGCCATCCTCCGCACATGGAAGCCGCTGAGCGCGCGATCATGCAGAAATCCATTCCGAAGCTGAGGGCACTGCCGGCATTCCGTGAGGTAATCCATGCAGTCGTTGTTCTGATGACAACCTCCGGTCAGAAAGGATGCATCGTGGAGCGACAGCACCACCGGAATGTCACGGGGCATCGCCCCGAAGAGCGCACGGTAGTCCAGCCATTTTGCAATCCAGTGCAGGTGTACCAGATCCGCCTGGCCAATGGCCTGGGCCAGGTTGCCCCTGACAAACCGGCGGCTGCGGCTCCACAAAGGCGCTTCCGGTTTCTTGACCGCCCAGATCCGCTGGTCGGCCATGCGGTCAAGATAGCGGCGCGCGAGGCTACCCTCGGGGTTGAACTGCCGGACGGCGGAAACATCGGCCGCCCCGCTCCCATGAACCAGTTCGGAATCGGTACCCGATCTCCGGAGTGCGGCATGAAGCCGGAGGGCCGCCAGTCCCGCTCCTCCGCTCAGTTCAGAGGCCAGATGCACAATTTTCATGGGCCGTCGTGGTTCGATCGCGGGAAGGTCACCCGGAGAGATCATCCTGGTGCTTTTCTTTAATGGCCGCCCGCCTTCCCAGGCTTCAGCTGCGGTAGGCAAACAGATTGAGCCGGAAGTCCTTCCGGTTGTGCACGGGAATCCTCAGGAAAGGCTGCGGTTCCTCCATCGACCCATGCGCGTGCAGCCGGAATCCGGCGTCCTCCACAATCTGCACGAGCCGGCCCAGATTCTGGGGCCTACCCACGAACGAATGGAATTCCACGAACAGGAACCGGACCATGGCCAGCCGGTCCCGGCAGTCTTCGAGGACCGCAAGCTCAGACCCCTCAATGTCCATTTTCAGGAACTCGACGGGCTCCGTCAGATAATCACGCAGTCTGACTGCTTTCACCCGGATCCTGTCGGCATCTCCATTCCTGCCGGATAGTTCGGCCACATGACCACCCACGGCGCCGACTGGATCAAACTCGAGTTCACCCTCAGTGATCCATACAGCCGCAGCCACGGTCTCTACCCCTGAATAAGAGCGGCAGTTGTGCTGGAGGGCCGCAAAGCAGTCGGGATCCGGCTCAAAGGCTACAACCCTCGCGTCAGGGAAACGATTCTTCAGGTAGGCCGTCACCACGCCCACGTTAGCCCCGCAGTCGAGCATGAGCGGCCGCGGACAGGATGATTCAAACCGGAACACCTCCTGATGGAACTGTTCCCGGTAGAGCCACGCAAACGAAGGCCCATCAACGACCCGGAAGGACTGGCCGTTCAACTGTACCTCCGCCGGCTGCATCGGCTGCATCGCAGCAAGCCCATCAAGGATCTGCCCTTCTCCGCCAGACGCAGATCCAGCAGCACCCGGGCGAGCCAACCGGCGGAGAAAGTCCAGCATCGCGGGAGGAATCCACCGGCCTGCTGTCCGTTTTACTCTAGCTGTCATCTTCATAGGCACCTGTTCCCTTCCATGTTCAGCGTCCGCGCAGCAAGTGCCGCAGCATGTGCCTGCGCTGTCCCTGCAGCCACTCGCGGGCGTAGACCGATCCGGCCCCGCCACTGGCCTGCATCCGGTCCAGCAGCGACGCCAGCATATCAGGATTCGACCACGGAGCGCTCAGCTTCGCCACTCTCGCAACCATGCGGCGGAGCTTTCCCGGATCCGCCGTTCTTGCCATGGCGGTCAGCCTCGCGAAAGCGTTGTTGAGATGGACCGGATTCTCGTAGAAGTGCCATACCACTGCATCCGGCATGCCCTGCCAGATGAAACCAGCCTGAACATTGTAGGCACCGGGAAGCACCGTGGTATCCGCGCCGGATTCATACAAGGCCCGGTTAAGCGAAGGCTGGTCCCTGAGACGACCAGTTGTGAGCACACTTTTCTTCCACCCATCGTGCCAGATTGCAAATAGTCGCCTGACCGGTTCAGAGTTGCGATAGCACCACACACCGCCATTCACATAGGTATGGTATTGGGCATCCCACTGCATCTCGAGTTCATTTCTGCGGTCCTCGGACCACACCTGTTCCTCGAGAGTCTTTCCGTTATGGTTGGCTACTGCTCCGAACCCGCTGACATGCGCAAACACGGGGAGAACGGGTCGCCGCACAAAAGTATCGGCATCCAGATAAAGCACGTCCCCTGAAATCCATTCCGGCAGCTGCGTCTTGAGCCAGCGGTTCCGGAAGATCTCTGCTCCCTGCGGGGTTTCGACGTCAAGCGTATGATCGCAAACTTCCAGGAGAGGGTGGGCCATCTTCCGCAGAGTCCGTGCGGACTCGCGATCAAGAACCACCTGAATACAGGCCCCCGGATCACTTTCGCGCACGGAAAGAGCCGAGATCAGGGCCATATCCGGATAGTGCATCCGCGCGTCGCAGGTCACCACATAGGCAACCGATGGTTTCCCCTTCTTTTCGCGCTGAGTGATGGGTTCCGGGCTGCTCATGACTGCAGGGTACTGGCCTGCGCACCGTTAATGGCATTCTTATGTGGGTCCTCGTCCGCGTTCCGCCCACGATAAGCGCACGCCGCTCCCGCCCACCGGACCCGCACCAACTCACCCGGGCCTGCCAAAGCCTGCATCAGAGTTGGTCCATTCATGATCCCGCGACTGCATCGGAAACCGGGTTGCCGGGTTCCATTCTCACTTCCGCTTTCACCGCAAGAATCCCAACGGTGGAGGAATCTCCGACCACCGGCAGGCTAATGCCCTTCTGCCAGAAGATCAGCTCCCGTGACGGCAGTGCCCATACCGCGAGGGAAAGGCGGTATCTGCCCGGACAGAGCGGCAGGGACGGAACGACCGCCGTCAGATGACCTCCGCCATGACTTTCCTCATGGAACTCCAGATCCTGTGAAACCTGGACGAGAGCTTCATCGGCAGCGTTGCGGATCACCAAGTCAACACTCCATTTCCCCGAAGGCAGGCCAGGCTGCACTTTCCACCGGACCACGAAGCCATCTCCCGGTCCAAGTGCTGTCACGGTATTACCCTGCTGATCGGCGAGACACACACCGGAAAACCACTGCGTCCGTGTTCCCGCCGTCTGCAATTCCGGAACCTGATCCATCTTCTCGGCCTGAATCCGATGATAATGCTCAATGCCTTTCTCGGTTGGCCCGGAATAAACCACGGCTCCATGGTCGAGCACCATGACCCGGTCGCAGATCCGCGCAATCTGATGCATGTTATGCCCGACAAGGATAAAGGCACTCCGCATGAGTCTGATTTCGGACAGCCTGCGAAAGCACTTCGCGTAAAACGCCATGTCTCCCACCGCAAGAACCTCATCAAGCAGCAGCACATCCGGACAGACTGCGGTCGCGACTGCAAAACCCAGCCGCACCGCCATGCCGGAGGAATAGCCCTGGACGGGGCTGTCGATGAATTCCCGCAGTTCCGCAAAATCAATGATCTCATCGATGCGGGCATCGATTTCGCTGCGGCTCAGGCCGAGCACCGATGCATTCACATAGACATTCTCCCTGCCTGTCAGGATGGGATTGAATCCGGCACCAAGGGAAATGAGCGCTCCAACCCGGCCACGGATGACGGCTTCTCCCGCATCGGGCTTGATCAGACCATTGAGCATTCTCAGCAGGGTGGTCTTTCCCGCGCCATTGTGCCCGATGAGACCGATGCATTCACCCCGCTGCAGTTCAAAGGAGACATCGCGCACCGCCCAGAATTCCTGTGGCCTGAGTCCTCTTTCTGCCGCGTGCGCCGAGCGCAGTCCGCCGCGGGAGAATCGGAATTCGGAGGCAGCATCGGCGACACCATACCAAAGGGATCTGCGCAGCGAACGGCAGAATTTCTTCGAGAGGCCTGTAACCCGGACTACTGTATTGTCTTCGCTGTCCATGTGTTTCTCGAATCCTGAGGCAGGACGGGATCCGGAATCCGCCGGCCCACGGAACTCTGCTCAGGGATTCCCCGACAGCTGCAGCCATTGAGGATTCGCTTCCGCATGACGGGCGATTTCCTCGAAGATGGACTCCGCCGTGCGGGAGGGACTCCATTCCCAGCACTGCTGCGCCACCGTGGAATCAAGCACCACCCAAGGAAGATCGAACATCCGGGGATTCGGATCGGAGGCCACCGGATGCGGACCAAATCGTCCGTCGCACCATTCCGTCAGTTGCCTGAGCGATCGCGCAGAATCCAGCCCGCCGGATACGTTGACGATGCGCCGCCTTGAACGATCGGAACCGGCAGCCATCTGCTTCATGAGGAGCGGCGCCAGATCGTCCGGATGAAGGCAATCCCGGACCTGATGTCCGCCGCCGCCGAAACCAATGTACCGCAGCGGACGTCTTCTGAGATGAGAGTTGATCCAGAAGGCGAAAATCCCCTGATCGGCCCGGCCGAACTGTCCCGCGCCGGCGAGAACACCGCACCGGTTGACGTAGACCGGGAAGTCATATGTCTCGCCATATTCCAGAGCCAGCACTTCGCTGGCGATTTTAGTGGCGCCATACAGCGAAACAGGCGCGGCTGTGCTGAAATCCTCGCTGATGCCCGCCGCGGAGACGCCCGGTGGCAGCATTTTGTCCACATCAGGCTCGTAGGCACCGCTGCACACCCTGACGCCAAGGCCCGCGAGCGGCGGAATGCTGTATACCCGGCTTGTGCTCAGCAGCAGAAAGCCAGCCCCGTCCCGGCGGCATTTTTCCAGCAGATTCACAGTGCCGAAAAGATTGTGCTCAATCAGCTGTCGGCTGGTAGTGCGTCCGTCGGCCCCTGCCAGAACGCTGGGATTGGCAGCGCAGTCGATGATCCAGTCGACGGGTGGCAAGGCATCCACATCGCTCTGGAGGCGCAAGTCACCATGCGTGACCGGGATCCCGATTCGCTGCAGCCGTTGCCGGTGGTGTTCACTGCCGGGACGGCTGAGATTGTCCAATCCATGTAGCTGGAAAGAATCTCCATGGGCATGCAGCGCATGGGCGAGTGCAGCCCCCGCAAATCCACAGGCACCTGTAATCAGGATCTTCATCTTATTTCTTCTCGCGGTGAGCAGCCACAATCTCCCCGAAGGTTTCCTCAAGGCCTTTTGTGATATCCCATTGGGGATAGTGACTCCTCATTTTCGCAAGGTTGGAGATGTAGCAGATGTGATCGCCCTGTCGGTTCTGGTCCACATACTCCCATTTCATTGGCATCCCGGTGACCGATTCCGCAAGACGGAATGCCTCGAGAATCGAGATGGAGTTAGCCGGCCCGCCACCAATGTTGTAGACTTCAGCGACACGTGGCATGGCGATGAACTGATCGATGAAACGCACCACATCCTCACTATGGATGTTGTCCCGGACCTGCTTGCCCTTATATCCGAAGACATTATACTGACGCCCTTCAAGGTTGCATTTGATCAGATAGGAAAGGAAACCGTGCAGTTCCACTCCCGCATGGTTGGGTCCCGTGAGGCATCCGCCCCGCAGACAGCAGGTCGGGATGCCGAAATAGCGGCCGTATTCCTGCACCATGATGTCTGCCGCCACCTTGGACGCCCCGAACAGGGAGTGCTTCGACTGATCTATCGGGAAATCCTCCGTGATCCCCTCCGAAAAACCTGTATCCGCGTACTGCCATCGGGAATCAGTCTCCAGCAGGGGGATCAGGTTCGGGCGGTCACCGTACACCTTATTGGTGGACATATGAACAAAAGGGCTTTCCGGGCAATGCTGCCGCACCGCCTCCAGCAGGTTGAGCGTGCCAACGGCATTGGTCTCGAAATCATCGAACGGTATGGCCGCCGCGCGGTCGTGAGATGGCTGAGCAGCGGTGTGAACTACGGCGTGCGGCCGGAGTTCACGGAGCAGATCGAGAATCCCCTGACGGTCACGGATGTCGATTTCATGATGAGTGAATGAGTTCCCGAGTTTCCCGATGAGCCGATGCTGATTCCAGCGGGTATCGCCCTCGGCACCGAAGAACACAGCACGCTGATTATTGTCGACGCCATGAACGTGCCAGCCTGAGGCGGCAAAATACGAGGAGACTTCCGACCCGATGAGCCCGGATGAACCAGTGACGAGAATCTTTCTCATGCTGCGCGATGTGGTGATTTCTGCTTCGATGGAGCGATACGCATTTCAGTTCGGCAGACGGAGTCTGCTGAAGGTTGCCGCGGCGGTTCGTTTCTCATGGGGTAGGCCAGACAGCGCTGGATGTTCCGGGTTTCATTGCAAGCGAAAGACGGTGGACCTTGGCCTCTGCCGCGCAAGTCGCCCTGATCTGGCGGATTTGCAACCTCGCCCGGTCGTTGCATCTGCTGCTTCCGGCCATGCACTGTGACGTTGAGGCTGTGTCTACGCTGCCGCCCGTGGCCCGCGGTTTCAGCGGGTCACTGGAGGGTTTGAAGCGAAGGGTCCCGGATAGGTTACCAGAACCAGCGGATTCCGTTATTTTGGTCCTGGCGATTAAGCCCGGTATCTCTGCCAAAGTGTGGTTCCAGGCACTGAGAGGATTCGTTACCGCGCGCCGAAACGCTCATCTTCCTCCTCTTCCAAAGATCATGACGTAAGCGGTCTTCACGACAATAACGAAATCGAGCAGCAGTGAAAAATTTCTGATGTAGAAGAGGTCATAGGATAGCTTGGCTTTTGCGTCGTTGACATCCTGTCCGTAAGGGTAGTTGACCTGAGCCCATCCTGTCAGCCCGGGGCGCACGAGATGGCGCAGGTCGTAGAGTTCGATCTCCTGACTGTACCGTTCTGCGCAGCGGATCCATTCCGGCCGCGGGCCGATCAGACTCATGTCACCCTTGAGAATGTTGTAGATCTGCGGCAACTCGTCCAGTCGGTAGCGCCGCAGGAAGCCGCCCCCCGGGATGATGCGCTTGTCTCCAAGGGTAGTCGTGCCACCGCTTGAACCGACGGACATGGTCCGGAATTTCACGAGGCTGAAAGTCTTGCCGAAGCGGCCGCGCCGCTCCTGAAAAAACAGGACCGGCCCGGGTGAGATGCAACGAATATACCCTGAAATGCATAGCATCGGGAGCAGGCTGATCACCGCCAAAGTCAGGGATGCGATGATGTCGAAGCCACGCTTCACTGCCTCGTGCACTGATTTGGATCCCAGCCGGAATCCACTCTGGAAGATCCAGTCCGGTGTGACCGAATCGAGGCTGACCTTCTTAAGATGCGCCTCGTGAAAACCCTCCCAGGTGTAGACTGGTGCACATCCGAGATGAGTGCCAATGAGAGTACTGAACTGCCTCATGGAAAGTGATTCGAGCGAGGGGCCCAGAACAATGGCCAATGCGCTGTCAGGTTTGCCGTTAAACGCATGGAAAAGCTGTTCCGGAGTGGATATCCTCGCAGGGTCGATCCGGATCGTGTTGCCGTGCCATTCCTGCTGGGCCAGTTCGGTGGTTAGCCTCGCGAGTTCCGGATCGCTGCCGACCATGGCGACCGTAGGTGTGCCTTTGATGCGACGAAGGTGCGCATCGATGGCTCTTCTCAGAAGAAGGGACAGTCCGAAGAACACCAGCGGCCATGACAGGAGGAGTCCGCGGCTCGGGGGCCGGAGTGATCCATAGGTCAGTGCCACGCTGATGATCGCTGTCGAAGCGATGGCGCCTCCGGCCAGATACATGAGGTGCTCCACCGCAAACCGGAGTGACAGAAAATCCTCCTTGGGCCGGTACCCGCCACTGGCTGCCACCGCTCCCAGACAGATCATCACTGGAACTACCGCGATGAAGGCCGGTTCGAGATTGGTCTTCCAGATGAGGGAGAAGGTGTAGAAGATCCCCATGGCGAGACTCAGATCCAGAAGGAACAGCCAGAGCGTGGAGGAGCGCCCTCTGTGCTGCAGCAGGCCTTCTGGAATTTCCGACGCGGAGAAACCTTTCACCGAAGTGCCCGCATGGAGTCCGCCCGGCGTTGTCAGTGATGGGTTTTCCTCAAGGACAGCTCTCATAAGTTCCTCTGAATCACTGGAGTCTGCGCTATGGCGCAACACTCTGCAAGGGCGAATGGCCGGCTTCTGCGGCGTGGGAGGGTAAATGGATGGACAGTCCGCTGGCGTGGGTTTTTCCGTAACGGGCCGATTCTCACGAAAAGGCTTTCACGGCCTAGGATTCCGGAGGGTTGTCATTTCATCCCGGGTCCTGCGCTTTTTCCGTACGATCCGCTTTGATGTATGGATCGTACCGATAGTTGTAGTAGTAACTGTAGACACCTGAGCGCTGACGGTTGAGGATGACTCCGGCGAGTCGTGCGCCCGCCCTCGTCAGGTTTTCGAGGGCCCGCTTCACGGCCCGTCTCGTAGTATGGCCCGCCCTGACGACCAGGCAGACGGAATGCACATGCGGAAGCATGATGATGGCATCGCTGACTGAGTTCACAGGCGGGGTATCGACTACAATACGGTCGAACTGCTGCTGAGCCAGTTCCAGCATTTCGCCGAAGGCCGTCTGGGCGAGGAGGTCCGCTGGCTGTGGACTCCGGCCACCTGCCAGAACGACCGTGAAGTTGTCGACGGTCGTCTGCGAGCATGCCTCGGTGAAGGTGCACAGGCCGCTCAGGTACTCGGATAGTCCCGGATGCTTTTCTCCCGTGGAATCATCGCCGGACGACTTCACGGTGTCCTCCAGGACCTTCTGCTGGGAGGGTCTCCGCAGGTCGGCATCGATCAGCAGAGTGCGGAGTCCGCGCTGGGCAAAGGCCACCGCGAGATTGGCCGAGGTCCGGCTCTTGCCCTCTCCCGGAAGCGCGCTGGTCACAAGAAATACCCGTCGGCGTGATTCGTCACCGAGCAGGCTGAGGGCAGCCCGCAGGGTACGGTAGGCCTCTGCCTGGAGTGAATTGCGGTCCGCCAGCGTGGTAACCCCTTGAGCACCCCGGCGTTTTTCCACCTTGTCATCGGGGACGGAAGCGAGCACCGAGACACCCAGTTCCGACTCAAGGTGTTCGACTGACTGGTAGGTCTGATCGAGTCGGTCGATCAGGAATATGAGTCCAAGACCGATGGCAAGACCTGCCAGGGCGGCCTTGGAGAGCATGCTGCCGGTCCTCGACATCGGGGTCGAGGGAAGGAGGGCAGCTTCCGCGATAGTGACAGGTACCCGGTCGGCGGCTTTCTCCTTCATGCCGATTTCAGCAATCCGGTTGGTGACCTCATTGTAGCGTTTCTGAACCGAATCGACCTCGGACATCAGAATCCGGTAGGGAACCAGCACCTTGCTAAGTTCCGAGTTGCCTTCATTCATCTGTGCAATGGCTTCCTGAATCTGCTTCTCAACCAGTGCAGCCTGTCCGGCGCGCTCTTTGAGCAGAGGAACTGCATCGCCTAGCAGCCGCTTGAGGGTATCCTCGGCAGCGGCGACATTTTCAGTCGCCTGAATGTAGCGCGGGTGCTGCTCGAGATATCGTTTCTTGAGTTGCTCGAAAGCCGCCTGCTGTTCCTTGAGGTCGGCGTTGGCTTCGGCTACTTTCGGGATCGCCGCGAGAGTGCTGATCTGCAGGAGTTCCATCTCGGATCCCGGCGCAACGCCGTTGGCGCGGGCCAGATCCGCTTCGATCTGGGCACGCTGATTCTGAACGCCGAGCAGTTTGTCATCCAGTTCGCTGGCTCTGGTCCCGGTGGGCTGCCCCTCGTTCTCAAGCGGAAGATCCTTGTGCTTGAGTCGGAATTCGCTGACGGCATTTCTCGCGGCGGTAAGTTCAGCGTCCAGTCGCTTTGCCTGATCCTTCAGGTAGTCAGTGGCGACCCCACTGCGTGAACTCCGGTCGGTCGTGGAGCGGTCCAGATAAGCTGCCACAATGGCATTGGCAAGCTTCTGGGCCCGCACCGGATCCACATCGGAGGCCACCACATCGATCAGGCGTGTGCGGCCGCGGACCCTGCTGGCGACTTTGCTGCGGAGGGTTTCCACGATGGCGGAATCGGTTTGTCCGCTCTTCCTCAGTTCATCATACAGGTCGATTTCGCGCGCTGCTGCCAGCAGGACGCCATCGCCTGTCAGACTTTCGGCAACGGTGGACAGGTAATCCGAGCCCGCAGGGTTGTCTTTCTTGACGCCCTCAACCTTGAGGATGACATCTTCCTGCTGGGCGACTTCGATGACCGCCCGGGATGAGTAGACCGCGACTTGACGCTGCATCCAGGCAAATGTGGACAGCATGGTGACGATGACCGCCAGCAGGATGAGCCACCAGAATCGGAAAAGCAGAAGTCTTAGTCGGTTTTTATCGATCATGAGCCTAATGAGAAGCGGTTGTCCGGAGGTCGGTATGCTGGGACGGAAGGGTTTGCTAGCGGCAAGTGAGTCTGGAGAGGTTTAGAAAATCCTTTCCTTGGCTTCGATGTGGTCGCCGGGAAGTATGCGGATGCGCTGGGCTTCCCTGCGGTCGGCGGCATCCACCTTTAGGACCGATCCTGATTTTCTCGTGATGACGACCTTGGAGTTGGCGAGCCTTGTGAATCCGCCAGCCTGACTGATGGCGTCGAGGAGGGTTAGTTCGCCCGACTCAGGGAAGTAGTATGGTCCGGGGCGTCCGACGGCGCCTTCGAGGTTAAAACGCTCCCGGGTCTTTTCGAGGACAGTGACGGTGACCACGGGTTTGACAAGGAATCCCCTGCGGAGGGCGGCTTCGATGATGGCAGCGGCTCCCTTGACGCTGCTGCCGCTGACAGCTATCTCTCCGATGAGTGGCAGGCTCACTTTTCCATCGGGAGCCAACCGCGCTCTGGCATCGAGTTCAGGCTCCTGAAAGACCCTTACCTCGATGAGATCGGAAGGTTTCAGTACATAATCGAGTTTGGTCGACGAGGGCGCTGCGGTGGCTGGGGCGGGAGCGCGCGGTTCGTCGGCCTGCGGCGCAGGGGCAGAAGGTTCCTGAGCCAAGGCCAAAGTTGCCGCTACCAGAAATGCAAGGACTTCTCCGAAAATACGCATCCATGACCATCGCCTCTGATAGGTGGATGAAAAGGGGAAACTTGCTGTGGAAGCCATGAGGAGGGATGTTTCCGCTGCCTGTGTGTAAATGGAAACTAGGGTCCGGAAGGGGACCCGCCGGCCATCTGCTCGTGCCGGGCGGCGAGGTCCGGCAGATTGAGTGCCCGGTAGGCCATGGCTAGAGCGCGGTGGGTCGCCGGGCTTTCCATGCCCATCCGTGGAAGCGCCGCGCTTAGTTCGGTCACCGCATCGGTGTTGCGGCCCATGAGAAGAAAGATGCGGCCTTTTGTTTCCCGGGCGAGCGGCAGATCCGGCTGCCGGGCCAGGACCGCCTCCGTAAGCTCCATGGCGTAGTCGAGGGGAGGATCCTGCCCCAGCACGAGGGCCCGTGCAAAGTGAACGGCGACGAAGGGTACGTTCGGTTGCTGGCGGAATGCCAGATCCAGGTGGGTTTTCGCGGCAGTCGGCTCGTTTCTGCGCAGGGCGGCGGCACCCAGGGCGAAATGAAGCACTCCGTTGTCTCCGCCTCGTGCAATCAGGTCGTTGATCATCTCTGTGGCGGCGGCAGACTTGCCGCTGTCCTGCATGCGGATCAGTTCTTCGAGAAGTCGCCGGTTGGAAGGATCGTATTCCAGGCCCTTGCGAACGTGGCTGAGTATTTCCCCTGAGATTTCCCCTTCCCGGCTTCTCGTGCTTTCGATCCAGTCGGCGAAGATGCTGGCCGCCGCCGAAGCATAGCGCTTGTCCCCGGTGCGTTTCAGTCCCGTGATGAAATTCTCGATGGCCTCATCGAATTTCCCGAGGAGGACGAGAGCCTGGCTGTAGCCGATTCTCGCGGAAGGATCTTCCTGCACGGAATTCTCCGTCCTTGGTTTGAAGAACTGCAAGGCTCGGCCGGCCCACTGCCGTGTTCCTTCACTGTCTCCCAGTCCTTTTGAGACAAATGCGAGGGGAAGCATGCATTCTCCCTGGCGGTCCGCCAACCCCATGAGGTACTGCCGTGCTTTGTCCCAGTCCCTTTCCTCGAGGTAGAATTCGCCGAGCAGTCTGCGGGCTTCGTCCATTTCGGGATCATCGGTGGCAGCCCGGAGCAGGTATCGTTCGTAGGCTGCTTTCACTTCCGGGGTCTTGTCTTTCGCCCGGAACCAGGTGGTTTTGGCCATGTGCAGGAGGGCCGGTGGATACGCGATGAATGACTGGTCATCGAGGGGTGCGACCTTCCGGATGAGGTGCTCGGCAGCCTGAAATTTCTCCAGTCCATTGAGACTGGTCGCAAGGTCGAACGCATGTTCGCTACGGCGATTTGCGAAAACTGGGTTCCGGCTGCTGATTTCGAGCAGGCGCTCGCAGGCCACCCGGGCACCGGGATAGTAGCGGGCTGCCAGCATGGAGGATTTGGCCAGCGCAAAGCGGTCGTGCACCTTGAGGTCGCTCCATTGGGAGCGGTAGACGTAAGCGACGATCGCCGCGAGGAAGAATATCAAGGAGAGTAGACCGATCCAAAGATCCCTGAGATTCCGGTTTGCCAGCCATTTCTCGAGCATGAGTTTGGTGGGGTCAGGGTTGCCCGGCACTTCCGCGGAGCTGGAATGCAAGCAGCTGCCGTGCCTCATTGAAGAGCTGGTTCATGGCGAATTGATCGTCCGGCTGAAAGGGTGTGTCCCCTGTCCACACGGCGTGCACGAGCATCTGAGCCCGGGGGATATCGGCGTCGGGCTGGGTTCCGTGCCTTATCCAGGCGAGAAACCCGCGGGATCGCTTCATGAGGAACTTCGGCAAGTTCGCCGGGGACACCGCGGGAGGTTCGCTGGAGAGCCACTGACCTTCTGGGCCGATGGCAGCACAGAGGATTTCAGCCCGTTCGAAGCGGGGCTTGCGCAGAGAAATCCGCCGGAATGGAGGGGTTCCCGGGCGGGAGGATGTTTCTTCGGAGTCGGAGAGGATGTGCCAGCCCATCGCGGCGTATTTCTTTGCGACGCTGGGGAAGCCGCGGAAAGGAGAATGGGCACTGATGGTTACGTGGAGAGTTTCCTTCCGGAACTCCCATCGGCTGGTTTTATCGCTGAAGCGGAATGCCACGCTGGGGTTATCCTCGGGGTTCTGCTGGGTCCAGTTCCTGATATCCTCGGGCAGATTAAGCGGCAGCGCACCGGCTGAAACAGGAAGACCGTCCCCCGGGGAGGCTGCTGTCACGAGGTCGCGGAAGTGGCGGAGAGATCCAGCGCAGGGTACGGCCATCGCCATGGCCATGGCAACGGCAGCGGCTCCCGGCACGCTGAGGGAGGGAGCCGGGGAACGCGGGGGGGGCTCGGCCACAGAAACGCCGCGTTTGGCGGGACGCGGGCGCGGCGTCGAGAAGAACGCAAGGAGATGGTCGAAGCAGAAAACGAAGATTGACGCGGCAAAAAGGAAGCCGAGGAGGAAAATGCTGTTCATCGGCTGCTGCCAGACGTCTCTGGCTCCGCTGTATGCCCACTCGATCCCGAGGGTAATGGCTGCAATGTTCAATCCCATGGCCACCATGGTGGAGGCGAGGACGAGCAGGATGAGGTGCCAGAGAGGTCTGCGGCGCAAAGCAGCGAGGAAGATGGCTCCGGCCACGACAAGCGGAATGCCCTGCACTCCAGCGGTCGCTAGGGCCGTCGGAATTCCGGACTCGGGAAGTTCAATCCACGGCCCGGATACCTCGTGGAGCACGTCGCGGAGATCGAGGAATGAGCTGGCGAGGCGGATTGAATGCCCGGAGGCCCAGCTGGTCCAGATCTCCTCGAGTCCAAAAGGAAGAGGCACGACGCTGGCCATCAGGGCCAGCGGTACGAGCGAGTGCTTAAGACCCCGTGCGCCTCCGCTGCCGATGACGGAGGCAGCGATGCCCACCAGCAGGCCCATGGCCACCAGTTCCGGGGCGCGCAGGAGGCCACCGAGAACGAGGGCGGCAGCGCCGATCAGCCAGCAGAGTGGTGCCCACCGCGCCCCTCCCCCAGCGGGCGACCCGTTGTCAGCACTGGCGGGGCAGGGTCGCCGCAGCAGCCAGCATCCCACCGCCCAGGCGGCAGGGAGTACTGCCATTCTCAAAGGTGAAACGGCCCAGAGATTCATGGCAAGCCAGAGTGCGACGGGAGCCGCGAGAAGGCATGTGCCAAGCAGGAGGACTTTGGCGATGCGGGTCACAGCGGCACGGGCTCGTCGCAGGATTGTGACAGGATCGCATGCCAGTGCGCGCTACCCTCTTCCGGGTTACTCAGTCCTATTTTCCAAAGCCATGCTGCATCGGGCGGCGATTGGGCGGTCATGGCGCTGAGTTACTCATGGCTGGTCAGGGATGCTGGTCTTTGTGGCACACCCACCACGTTTCGCCATCCGGTGGCCAGAGGATCCCGTTCCGTCGGGGAGTGGAAATCGGCAGCGTCATCGTCAATCCATGCAGAAGGATGGGCACGGGGCATTTGTGAACTGCTCCCGATGAAGACTCCTGGGATGGAATCAGAACTGAACGGAAAGCTGGCAGCCGATCCGGTTGTTGCTGAAGTCAACTCCCTGGGCATTGGAAGAGTTGTCCCTGAATTCGTAGAATGCAGTGAGGGATGCTCTAGTTGTGAAGCGCCATGACAGCGAAGCGGTCACAGAAAAGAAATCATCCTGACGGCCCCCGAAGGCACCCTCTTCATCGGCATTGAAATCATCGGTCTGGTAGGCGATCGCGGCCGAACCACTCAATCTGTCGGTGATCCCTTGGCTTACGGAAAGGGAAACGGTAGTGAAGCTGATGCTACTGCCGCCGTCCACCGGCGATCCGGTCATATTGCGGTTCAGTCCAAGTGCAACCGAAGTGCGGTCAGTGGCCTGCCAGTTACCGGAGAGCGATGCAATCCATCCGGGCCCGCTGTCGATCGAGCCATTGAAATTTCCAATCTGTGGGCCGAAGGATGCCGAGAACCCAGTCTTGGGCGAGGCCTGCCATGCGGCTGTGAAGTTAATGTTGCTCCATCCGCGGTTATCGTAGCCATCCTGCTCGAAGGTGGACCATCCGTAATTGATGCCGCCCCGGAGTTTGGGGCTGAATTCGTAGTCAAACCCGGCGCTTACATTCCATGACTGGGTGCCGAGCAGCTCACCATCGTATTCGAAGGCATTCCAGCCCGCGTTGGTCACCAGTCTGACCTTTCCGGTCAGGCTGTAGGCAGCGCTGAGTGATGCCCCGAAGGACTGGCGGGTGGCAAAGTTGCCCGCCCATCGGTCTGCGGAATTCATCTGCGATGCGAAGAGACTTCCGCTCAGGGAGAGGTCTCCGATGTTGCGGCCGCCGGTAAGCCCGGCGTTGTAGTTCCATCCGCTGAGGTCGTCATTATCCAGGTAGCTCTGGTACGATGCTCCGGCCGTCATGGAGAGGCTCTGGAAGAGACCGCTTCCTGGGAGGCGGTAGCCTGCTGACACTCCAGTGTTGAAGATAACATCTGACGATTCATCCTCTCCGGCCCCGGCAAAACGGATATTATCGTCGTAGGTAGCTCCAGAGAAAAGCGAAACGCTCCACGGCTTGCCAGCGTCCTGGTTCGCAGGAGTGGATGGATCCCCTGCGTATGAACTGCCGACCGATTCAAGAACCGAAGTGCTGGAGGAGGCCGGTTCGCCTTCGGCGGGTACTGCAGACGATGCCATCGGGGCCGCGTCGGCTGCCGAGGATGCCGGCGTGATGCCTGAGTTTTGAGGAGGGGAGGCGGTCTCGGGTGACAAGCCCGACGCCGGGGTGGCGGTCTCGGGTGACAAGCCCGAAGCCGGGGCAGCGGCGGTGGTAGCCTCTTCAGCCTTTACATTTGGTTCGGAGGATGGTGGCGTCGCCTGGTGGCCAGCCTCCTGCGATCCATCTCCGTCGGCGAGTCCAGTCGCCAGACCCATGGTGAGGTCGGGATATTCCGGGAGAACGCTGCTGGATTCTGTACCCAGGGCAGCCGTTCCTCCGATCAGTTCCTCAAGCGGAAGTTCCGCTGCCGCCAGGTTGGCTCCGGAGAACAGAGAGACCCCGAAGGCTCCCCGCGCAAGCCAGCGGACGACTCCCGTGCCCGGGTTCGGCTGATGGGACGAAGGGGACTCGCTCAGGATTCGCATCTTCTCGTCGAAGAAGCAATCAGAGCGGCGGTTGGACGCGGTTTTTTGTGGTCTGGAAGGCACGGCAGGAAGTTTGATAAAATGTTGGCTGCGGGGGGGGCGTCGGGAAAGACCATCCTCCTACGCAAGTGCGGACTGAGTAAAGGGCCTTCAGTCAGCAGGTTCAAAGGTGGTCGCTGGCTCGTCAGGAAACTTCATCGGTCGATAAAAAATGTCAAGGGGGCTTCCCACGAACTCGGGTCTCATCCCGGGGAAGGCCCAAAGCCATCCCCCCACGTCGCCGTTCTCGAGGGCGGCCCGGACCGCTGCGTCGATGGCGGTATCGATGTCCTCCGGAGCTGCGATGGGAGCCTTTCCCGTACCGACCGGTTCTTTCCCGGTGGCCACGCTGGCTTTCCCTTCCCCAGCCGTCTGCTTTCCGGAGGACGCCGCTGGCAAGTACGGATTCCCGGCGAACGCTGTGGATCGCCGGACGGCCCGCTTGCACTCGTTTGCGATGCGGTATGCGAAATCCGGGCGCATGCCCGCGGCAGTAGCAGCCACGATGGGGGCCAGCAGCGGTTGGCTTTCGCAGAGTTCCCCGGAGCGGGTGACGAAGTCGTTGGGCCACTGCCGCACGGCGGCCGCGGTGAGGGCAGACGCAGCCACATCGTCGGATGGCGAGAGCGATCGTGCCCTTCCATGGAAATCCGCGAGCACCTGTTCGGGCGAGTCGAGGGACTTCCAGCTGGTCCTCAGCTCGGACTCGAGCGTATCCCTCCGCACAGCGGCGAGGGGAGTGCCGGCCGGGAGCACGGTGGACAGCATCAAGCTGATCGTTGCTGCGATGGAAATAACGTTCATGGGTTGGCTCTTCTGGTCAAGAGTTCACGGATCGGTGACGGTGTGGTGAGTGGAACTTCAGGTTAGTTAAGAAGAGTCTAGATGTAGCGTCAATTGAAATTATCAGAAAATTCGGCAATTTCTTGAATTTTGGTGGTGCCCATTTTTTTAAAACCCTTTCGGCCGGGCTTTTTGGGTGGATTCCCGGGGCGCGGAATCCTGGGGCGTTGACACTAAAAGAGAAAACGCTACCGTAGAGTCGTGATGCCAGGAGGTGGCAGGGCAGTTTGCGGGTCTTCTGCTTGCGGATTTCATGAGTCGTGTAAGTTTTCCCGATGCAGCTCTTCGTTTCTCCTTGGCCTTCCGGGTGGCATGGGAGATTCTGTCTGGGGTCCATTGCCGTTGGGAGGGGAGGGTCATGAAGTCTCGGCCGCGCGGGTGGGGTGGGTGGCTGCTTTTGGGGCTGCTGGCGGGGTGTGGTGCGGTATTGTGGCTCCAGCGTGCATGGGTGTCGGAACCGGGATGGTTTCCGGAACGGCAGCAGCGCGGGACGGCCCTGTCGTGGGAGCGGTTCGCGGGGTGCCGGCTGGTGGCGTACCCACCTAATGACGGGGATAGTTTCAAGGTGGATACGGGGACCGGCGAGCATGTCTTCCGGTTGTATTTTGTTGATTGTCCGGAGAAGCAGCGGCATCCTGCGGGCGGGGAACGGCTGGCGGATCAGGGTGCTTATTTCGGGGGGCTTGGGGAGGACGAGATTCTGCGGGCGGGGGTGGCGGCGCGGGAGTTCAGCCTGAAGCTGCTGCGGGCGGGGGACTTTACGGTGGTGACGAGGTGGGAGAAGGTATTCGACAGCGGTCGGTATTACGGGCATGTGCTGGTATCCGGGGCGGATGGGAAGCCGGAGGATCTGGCGGAGCAGCTGGTTTCGGCGGGGTTGGCGCGAATCCACACGATGGGAGCGGAGAATCCCGGGCGGGGTACTGAGCGGGAAGTGCGCCAGCGGCTGCGGCAATTGGAGGAAAGTGCGCGTAATGGCGGTCGGGGTGCGTGGGAGAATGGCGCAAAACGTGCTGGCGGGAAGCGGGGGTAGGGTGCATGCGTCGGCCTATGACCGACCCGATTCTGCGACGCCCGATCCTGCTGGGGGGGCTTGGGCTGCTTCTGATGAGGCGGGGGGAGGCGGCGGTTCCGGTCGATGGGACGCTGCGTGGCGTCCTTGAGAGGGTTTACATCGGTTGGTCCGAGGCGATGCGGAGGGGTGACCTCACGGGTTTTTCGCGCCATACTTCGCGCTACCGTCAGATGTGTCTGCGCAACGAGGTGGTTTCGCTCCGGCAGCCGTGGCCGCGGGCGGTATTCCGCGGGATTGTGCAGGCACCTCCGCTGCAGGGATTGACCTGCGTGGATGCCGCTGAGCATGGCGACACGGCGCGTCTCGCCTATTTTGGCCGGGTTGATTTCGGTCTCGATGCCGCGGGGGTCGAGAATCCCGTGGTGCTGCGTTTTCTGCGGGAGGCGGATGGCTGGAAATTCGACTGGATTCAGTATGTGAATCTGGGGCGTGACGAGGCTGCCCGGCAGGCGCTCAGGCGGGGCGAGCGCAAGTGGCTGGAGTCGCCTCAGTTTCGGCTGACGGGAGAGTATCCGGAGGTGCCGAAGCCCTGTCGTGAACCGTACCAGGTAGCCGGGCTTTCGGTGGTGGCGCTGGGGTGCCGGGTCACGGTGGAGCTGAACGGAGGGGTGCACAGGGAGACCGTGGAGAACGATACGGGCGGGCGGGTCATCACGGGAGGTCTGCGGAAAGGAGTGAACTCGGTGGCGATTCAGCCGGAGGTTCTCGCGGGGGCCAGTGACGTTCGCCTGCAGGTGGCGGTACTGACGCGTCAGGGCAAGGCGGCGAAGGAACTCTGGAAGTGGTCGCCATCCGAGCCAGCTGGGCAGTGGAAGCCGCGCTATGATACCACTATTTTTGTGAAGTCGGCGGCCGTCGTGCGCTGAGGGACCCTTGGCAGACCCGGAATCGTCAGCGCAGCATGAAAGCGCCGCGGTCATTGATCCGGTCAATGTGGAAAGGCTGCGGATTCAATGGGCAAAGGGGTGCGCAGCGGTTACACTGGCCGCATGAGATCAGGATTCTTCGATGGAGCGCGGTGGGTGCCTGCGGGCTGCGCAGAATGGCGGAAGCGGGCCGTGGCTTCCGGGGGAGCCTTGCTTTGCCGGGCGGCCGGGCTGAGTGGTTGGCTGCTGGCAGGGATGCTGTCCAGCGGGCTGGCGGCGGCGGCTGAAGCCGATGCACCGCCTGCCCTGCGGGAGTGGGTGCCGTGGGTCCTGCGGGACGAAGCTGCGGGTAACAGTCCGCGTGATGCGGCTGATGGGTCGAAGAGGCAGGCGGTCTGGCCGGGAGAGCTGCAATTGGAGGCCGACGCGGCCGGGGGACGCTTCCGCATGATGGTGAAGGTTTATGATGAGGCGTGGCTGGATTTGCCTGGGAACGGGGATGTGTGGCCGCGGGAAGTGACCCTGGGGGGGACACCGGTGGCGGTGGTAGCGCGCGACGGAATTCCAGCGGTGCGGCTGGAGCCGGGGCAGCATACCCTGGGAGGCATTTTCGCGTGGCCGTCCGGCATGCCCGAGAAGGTTCAGGTGCCTCCCGGCATTGGAATTCTGAGGCTGAGCGTGGAAGGCAAGGCAGTGGAAGTGCCGGGGTGGGATGCGGATGGTTCGCTCTGGCTCAAGCGGACGCGCGCCGAGGCGGCGGACCGGGACCTGCTGACTCTGAAGGTTTACCGTGTGATTGAGGATGGGATTCCGATGTGGCTGCGGACCGAGATTGAATTGAGTGTTTCCGGGAAGAGCCGGGAAGAGGAACTGGGGTATGCGCTGCCTGAGGGCTGGCAGCCGTCTGCCGTGACGGCGCCCCTGCCCTGCGCACTCGACCGCGACGGGCGGCTGCGCGTGCAGGTGCGGGCCGGCAAGTGGCAGATCGGCATTGATGCCTTCCGGGCGCAGCAGGATGGAAACATCCGTCATGCGGCGGGCCGGAAGCCGCTGGCTGAGCAGGAACTGATTGCGTTTCAGGCCGATCCCTCCCTGCGGGTGCTTGAGCTGCGGGGTCTGGTTTCCGTGGATGTGGCGCAGACCACCATGCCCGAGCGGTGGCGGCGGCTGCCGTTATGGCTGTGGGACACGGGGCAGCCGTTCACGCTTGAGGAAAAGATGCGCGGCATGGGAGAGCAGCGTCCTCCCGGGCTGAGGTTCGAGCGGGAATTCTGGCTGGATGAAGACGGTCGGGGCTTTACCTGGCGGGATCGGCTGAGCGGCAGTGGACAGAACACCTGGCGGCTGGATGCGGCTCCCGGGCAGGAACTGGGGTCCGTGAAGATCGATGGGGAAGGGCAGCTTATCACGAAGCATCCGCAGAGCGGAGCATCCGGAGTTGAAGTGCGGAAGCGCGATCTGAATCTGACGGCGACGGGTCGGGCGGAATTTGCTGGTTCGGTCCATGCCACGGGCTGGCAGGCGAACGCCGAGAGTCTGGAGGCAACGCTTCATCTTCCGCCGGGCTGGCGGCTCCTCGCCGTATTCGGGCCGGAGTGGTCGCAGGGCGACTGGCTGACGTCGTGGTCGCTTCTCGATGTTTTCCTTGTGCTGATGCTGGGGCTGGCGGTGCAGCGGCTGCATGGTGTGGTGGCCGCGGTGGTGGCGGTCGCTGCGCTGGTGCTTCTCTGGAAGGAACCGGGGGCTCCGCGCTGGAGCTGGGGGGTGCTGCTTGCTCTGAGTGCTTTGCTGCGGGTGGTGCCGGCGGGACGGGCGGCCTCGGTGCTGCGCGGGGGATTTGGTCTGGCGGTGCTGGCCTTTGCGGTGGTGACCGTTCCTTTTGTGAGCCGGCAGCTGACTGGCATGCTGCATCCGCAGGTGGAGACCATCCGCGCGGAATCGGCCTTCCTGCCGACGGCGTCGGTCATGATGGCCGAGACTTCGGTGCGGAGGGCCATGGAGGACGATGTGGTGCAGACCCGGGCCGTGCAGCAGCAGGCGGTGAAATCGAATCTGCTGTACGATAGCAAGGCGAAGATCCAGACCGGCCCGGCGATTCCGCAGTGGGACTGGCGGACGGTGAATTTCGGGTGGCGTGGGCCGGTGACGCCGGAGCAGCGGGTGCGGATGGTGCTGCTGCCGGTGCTGCCGCAGCGGTTGCTGACCCTTGCGCGCATTCTGCTTCTGCTCGGGCTCGCTTATCTGCTGCTGCGCCCGCGCCGGGGTGGCAGGGCCGTGCCGCCGCCCGTTTTGCCGCTTGCATCGGCCGCGGCCACCCTCCTTGCAGTCTTGCTGCTGACCGCTGGCGTTGGGACGGTCCCCGCGCAGGAAGCGCAGGCGAATGCCCTCATTCCCGACAAAGTTCCCGGGATGGCCCTGCTCAGCGAGCTGAAGGCCGAACTTCTCAAGGTGCCCGATGCCTTTCCTGGAGCAGCTGAGATTCCGGCCATGAAGCTGCGCCTTGATGACCGGGTACTGACCATGGAGGCCGTGGTTCATGCGGCGGCCGATTGTTCCGTGCCCCTGCCCGGGCAACTGGCCGCGTGGTCGCCCCAGGAAATCACGGTCGATGGCCAGGCTGCGCCTGCGGTTTCGCGCCATGATGGATTTCTGCGGGTCGCCGTGACCGCGGGAGTGCACCGGGTCACGGTGCGCGGGTGGATTCCGCCCGGAAGCGAGTGGCAGCTGACCTATGCGCTCAAGCCCCGCGCGCTGGAGATCGAGGCGCCTGGCTGGACGGTGACCGGGATTCGTCCCGATGGGGTGCCTGAGGGTCAGGTATTCTTTGCGCGGCAGCAGGCCGATCCCAGTGGGGAAGCTGCGTACGACCGGCGGGATTTCGAAGCGGCCGTGGCTGTGGAGCGTCGGCTGGAACTGGGACTTGTCTGGCAGGTGCGCTCGCGGGTGATCCGGCTCTCCGGTGAAGGCAAGGCCATTTCCTTCCGGCTGCCTCTCTTGTCGGGCGAACGCGTGCTGACCTCCGGCATTACGCCGATGGGGGATCAGCTGGAAGTGAGGCTGGGAGCGGGCGACCGGGAATTCGGGTGGGAAAGCGAGATTCCCGTGCAGGAGTCGGTTGTGCTGCGGGCTGACCCGGCGGGTCGCTGGGTGGAGCGCTGGTTTCTGGAGACCTCGCCGGTGTGGAACGTGGCGCTCAGTGGACTTGCTCCCGTATTCAGCCGCGGGTCCAGCGATCTGGTGCCGGCGTGGTTTCCGTGGCCGGGAGAATCCGTGACGCTGAACGTCTCGCGGCCGGAGGCGGTCACCGGGGAAACGACCACGGTGCGGCGCGTGCGGCAGGAAACCGGGGTCGGCCGGCAGCGGCGCACGACCACGCTGACACTTGATCTCGAGGCGAGCATCGGGAGAGACTTCGGGGTGTCGCTGGAATCCGGCGCGGAGATTGCCGGGCTGACGCTCAATGGGGAATCGGTGCCGGTGAGGCGCGATGGTGATGGTGTGATCATTCCGGTGCGGCCGGGGAGCCAGGAAGTGGTGCTCAAGTGGCACCGGGGGGCCGAGTTGGGGACCGTGGTGGGAACCGACCGGGTTGGCCTGCCGGTGGAAAGTTCCAATGTGACGCAGCGGCTGGCGCTTCCCGAGGACCGTTGGATTCTGTGGGTGCGGGGGCCGCTGATTGGTCCGGCGATCCGGTTCTGGGCGGTGCTCGCGGGGGCGGTGCTTTTTGGTGTGGTGCTTGGGGGCCTGCCGTTTTCGCCCTTCACGAGGCTTCAGTGGGCTCTGCTGCTGACGGGGCTGACGCAGGTTCCGCTGGTGGCGGGGGGTGGGCTGGTGCTCTGGTTCTTCTGGCTGGGCTGGCGCGGTTCGCCGCGCGGCATGCGGCCGGGATCGCATGGGTTCAATGCGTCGCAGGTGCTGCTGGGCCTGGGATTGCTGCCGGTGATTGTGGTGGTGGCGATGGTTCTTTATAATGGGCTGCTCGGGAAGCCGACGATGTTCCTGCTGGGTGCGGGATCGTACCGGACGACCCTGCAGTGGTACCAGGCCCGTGGGGGCGTGCAGTTGCCCGGTCCGGAGGCGATTTCGGTATCGATCTGGGTGTACCGCGGGATCATGCTGGCGTGGTCGGTCTGGCTGGCGCTGACCCTGCTGCGGATGGCGAAGTGGGCGTGGCAGCAGTATTCGGCCGGTGGGCTGTGGGCCGGTCCGAAGCCTGCGGCTGGAGCGGCGGCGGAATCCGGTGCCCCGGAACCTGTAGCCGCGATTGAGGAATCCGGAACGGGAGGATGAGGTCCGGCAGGACTTGCGCGCGGGGGTCGCGCTGGTATGGACAGGCATGCCGGTGGTGGCTTGTTACTGTCAGGATTTTCTCAAGGCGGACATGCAGCATGTTCACCGGCAGATCGTGTCGCTGCGGCGCTGGCAGCCGCGGGTGATCACGCAGAAGCGGGGCGAGGCGGAACGGTTTCCGTTTCCGTTGAAGCATCTCACGGTGCTGCCGCCGCTGCGGTGGCGCCATGCGCGGCGCTGGTGGTTCCGTACGGTGCGGCGCGAGCCCCTTGTGATTCCGGCGGTGCGGGTGCGGCAGTTGCTGGAGGCGGTTTTCCGCGCTGAAGCCGACGTGGTGCATGTGTTTTTCGGTCATATTGCGGTGATGCTGCTGCCGTTTCTGCGGGTTTGTCCGCGTCCGGTGGTGGTATCGTTTCATGGAGCAGATGCGGGCGTGGATCTCCGGCAGGCAGCGCATGCGGATTTGCTGCGGGAAGTATTTGCGCGGGCCAGTCTGGTGCTGGCGCGGTCGGAAGCGTTGCTGGAAGATCTGGCGGAGGCCGGTTGTCCGCGGGACAAGCTGCGGCTGCAGCGCACGGGCATTCCCCTGGACGACTGGCCGTTTGTGGAGCGGCGGCCGCCTGATGATGGAAGCTGGCACTTTCTGCAGGCGTGCCGGCTGGTGCCCAAGAAGGGATTATTCTGCACGCTGCGGGCGTTTGCGGAGGTGCAGCGGTCGCTGCCGGAGGCGCGTCTGACGCTGGCCGGCGATGGGCCGCTTGCTGATGAACTGCAGCGCGAGGCGCAGAGGCTGGGAATCTCCGGCCGGGTGGATTTCGCGGGCTTTCTTGATGCGGCGGGACTGCGGGCGGCGATGGGCCGGGCGCATGTGTTTCTGCATCCGAGCGAGACTCCTGCCGATGGGAACCGGGAAGGCGTTCCGAATGCGATGCTGGAAGCGATGGCGACCGGGCTGCCGGTGCTGGCGACGCGGCATGGGGGTATTCCCGAGGCGGTCGATGACGGGCAGAATGGATTTCTCGTGGCGGAAGGCGATGCGGGTGGGTTGGCCGCGGCGGCCTTCAGGCTCTGTGCGGACCCGGGAATGTATGCGGCCATGGCGGCAGCCGCCCGGGAGGCCACGCAGGAAAGGTTTGCCCGGGAGGCGCAGACGGCAGTTCTGGAATCGCTTTATGACGAAGCGCGGGAGCGCGGGGTGCCGCCGCGGAAGACGTTTTCCTGCGGTGGAAATCCTGCGTTGGCCTGACTATGGGTATGGCTGTTCCGTTCCGTTCTCCGCCTGATGAATTCCCTTACCCGCCTGCTGCCTCTCATTCTGCTGATGGTTCCGGCACTCCCCTGCCCTGCGGAGGACAAGCGCATCGAGGCATTCAGCCGAATTCATTATCACCGCGACGGCACCCGTACGGAATCGCTCAAGGATGGCACCGGGACGCGCATCAAGGAGAAGACGTACAATGAGAACAGCGTGCTGGTGTTCGTGCGGGAGTTCGAGACCGACCGCAAGGGGCGGCTGCGCAACGGGGTGATCTACGATGGAAAGAAGAACGTGCTGGGATCCATGTACTATGGATACGACAGCGCGACGGATCAGATTGTGGAAGAGCGCCTGTTCAATGCGAAGGGAAACATCATCCGGCGGCTCTTTTATCCGGGAGCCCTCAAGGATCCACGCTTTGCGAAGCGCTTTGTGGCTTTCAATTATGATCCCGACAATCCGGCGGCGAAGCCTGTGGCGGACACCAAGGATGTGAAGCCCGTGCGTCCGGTCGAGCAGGCTCAGGACAGTTTTGATCCCGGGACGCCGATGGGCAAGGGTCCGGCTCCTTCGCTGCATGGGGCTGCGAAGCCTGCGCCAGCCGCGGCGGCCAAGCCACCCGGCCGGTCCTTTCTGCCGCAGCGTAAACCGGGGGGCAGTGCAGCCGCTCCGGCCCCCGCTCCGGTTCCGGTCCCCAAGCCGGCGGCACCTGCTGCCAAGCCAGCGGGACCGCCGCCGAAACCGGCGGAGCCCCTGCCGCTGCCACCGGCCCCGGCCAAACCGCGCACCTGAGACTGATCGAACGATTTCCTTCATGCAACCTGGCTCACTTCTGATTTCTCTGGCGTCCGCGGCGGCGGTGACTGGCATCTGGTGCTGGTCTCATTACGAGAGCGGCCGGCAGCGGCGCGGTGCGGGCATGGAAAATGGGTCGGGCGGTGTGGAGGTCGGCAGTGCCGTTTCCGGTGCGACGGTGGAAGCGCATGCGCTGCTGCAGCGTCAGGCTGCCGGGCTTGAATCGCGGGTGGGGGAATTGGAAAAAGAGAACCTGGAACTGCGGGAGAAGCTGGCGGCGGCCCTTGAAGCGGCCAAGCCTCCGCCGGATCCCGGGACGGTGGCGAGCCGCCTTGCGAAGCTGCGCGAGCTGGAATTCCGGAAGGTGCCCGAGTGGGTTCCGACGCCTCCGGATGAGATTGTTAAGAAGCTGACCGAGGCGCGCCGGGCGTCGCTTGATGAGGGGGCCGTCAAGCAGCGGGTACGGGCGTGGCGGGCCATGGGGTTTGTGCCTGACGAGTTCGATTTCCGCGAGGCATCCGCCAGTCTGGCGGCGATGAAGCCATACGGGTTCTGGGATGCGGAAGCCGGGCGGTTTCATTATCAGAAGGATGCATCGCTGCAGCGGGCGGACAGCCGCGAGCAGTTTGCGGCGGCGCTGCTGCCGGTGCTGCTGGCGCAGAATTTTGCTCCGGCGGCGCAGGGATGGGACGCGACGGACAACGATGATGCGGCGCGGGCGGCGCTCTCCTTGATTTTCGGCGATGCCAATTTCACGCGGGTGCGCTTCAGCATTTCCGACCAGATGAACACGAACTACGACAAAGGTCAGGCTCCTCCGGCTCCGCCGCCGTCGTACAATGCCCCGCAGTTCATGGGAGAGACCTGGAAGTGGACCGAAGACCAGGGGAATCTCTTCGTGCAGACCCTCCATGGTTCTGGCGGGCTGGCGGCGGTCGATGCCGCGTACGGGCGCCTGCCGCAGAGCACTGCGGAGATTCTGCATGCGGACACCCTTTATCTGGCCAATCCGCCGTTCCGTCCTGCCGAGGTGGCACTCGACCGGGCTCCCGTGGCGGGCAAGGCGCCGTTCTTCAGCAATGTGGCGGGGGAACTGGCCTGTTACTTCCTGCTGCGTCCGTGGGCGGATGTGGATTTCAGCACGGCTGCGTCCGAGGGATGGAAGGGCGACCGCTATCTCGTGTATCCTGGAGAAGAGGGCCGTGGTGATCATGTACTCTGGCGGTCCGTCTGGATGACCGCGAAGGATGCCGGGGAATTTCATGCCGCGCTGCGGCGCATTCTCATGCAGCGCTACAGCATTCCGTGGCAGCCGGAGTACGATGTTTCGGCGGATCACTTTGCGGTGAACGAGCCGGGGCGGGCGATCCGGATTGTGCGCCGGGGCGAGGAAGTGACCCTCATTGATGCCAGCGGCGTCCGCTTTGCCGAAAGCCTTGCGTCGGCGTTTCTTCCGGCGGGGAACTGAAGCTCCCGGGGGAGCCAAGTCAGCGCTGCGCAGGAGCTGCGGTTTCCTTCTGGAAGGCGGAAAGGAAGAGCAGTCCGGCCGCGATGCAGATGGCACTGTCAGCCACGTTGAAAGCCGGCCAGTGGTAGCCATTGAATTCGAAATCGAGGAAATCGACCACGTAGCCGCGCAGGATGCGGTCGAGCAGATTCCCGAAGATACCCGACAGCAGGAGGGCCACCGCCACCTGGCTCAGTCGGGTGGGGAAGGCATTGGTTTTCCAGAGCCACGCGATGAAGCCGAGGGCTGCGAGGGAGACCCCGCCGAAGATCCAGTTGGCCCGGGACGTGCCATTGGCCATGCCGAAGGCGATGCCGGTATTGTGAACTCGCACGAGATTGAAGAATCCCTCGACGACGGGGAACCCCGCGTGGCTGACTTCCGTGGGCGGGGCGAACGTACGCACGCACCATTCCTTGGTGATGAAGTCCAGCAGGAAGAGGGGAAGTGTCAGGAAAAGAAGGTAGCGTCGCATGCAATCGGAAGACAGTGGCCTGGCCCGGAAACGGCGGGCCGTCACGGGGAACTTTTCCCGTCCTCCGGCGTGGCGGTCGGGGAAAGCGGAAGAAACGGAATCCATGCGTCGCGTTCCCGCGGACGTCCGACAATGAGGAAGCCGCCGGAGGCTCCGTGTTCCGCCATGAAGTCACGGAAGGCGTTCGCGCCGGACAGGGGCACGACTCCGCGGCGGGCGCTGTCGCTCACGTGCAGGAGGGCGTCGCCTTGCTTGAGGAGGCCCCGCAGCGGCGAATCTTCGGCAATCGATTCCACGCAGAGCCCGATGGATTCCTCGAGTCCGAGGAGGTTGCGTTCGTAGCGTCGGAGGGGCCGGAGAGCGAGGCCGAGGACGGTACCGCTGCCGCCCGGAGACTCGGGGGGGAGGGCGCGGTCGAAATCGGCCACCTTGAGAGGGCAAGTGACCGCTTCCCTGCCCCGTCGGATGGTGAGGGTGATGGTGGAGCCGACTGGGTAGCTGCGGAGGGCGCGGCGGTATTCCCCGGTGCTGGTGACGCGGCGGCCATCGACAGCTTCGATGATATCGTCCTTCTGCAGTCCGGCGGATTCGGCCGGGGAACTGCGGGCGACTCCGCGGACGATGACGGCTTCCGGTTCACTGCCCGTCTGGTAATAGTTTTCCGGCCAGTCATCGACGGTCAGGCCGAGGTAGGTCCGGGGGCGGGACCGGTTGAGGAAGCGGTCGAGGGCGTCGGCGATATCATTCGATGGGATGGCGAGACCGTATCCTTCTGCTGAGGCGTCGTCGTCCGGCCCCATGAGTTTGCGGGTGACCATCCCGATGATGTCGCCGCGGAGGCTGACGAGCGGGCCGCCGGAATTGCCGGGATTGATGGTGCAGGTGGTCTGCAGGTAGGTGGTGTAGGTATCGCTGACGCGGCGGTCGCGTTTGCTGATGATGCCGTGGGTGACCGTTTCGCTGAGGTTGAACGGGCTGCCGAGAGCGAGCACCATGTGTCCGGCGCGGACCTTGTCGGAGTCTGCGAGGCTGAGCGGGGAAAAGCGTTCGCCGGGCGAGCGGGGTTCGACGCGGAGGACCGCGAAATCGAGCTGGTCATCCTTGTCCACGAGGGTGGCCTTCCGGGGCGATTCCTCGCCGTGGAGAGTGACCGTGAGGGTATCGAGGGCTCCTTCGATGACGTGCCAGTTTGTGATGATGTGGCCTTCGCGGGTGACGATGGCTCCGGAGCCGACGCCTGGTTCGCGGGATTCGGCGGAGGTTTCCTGCGGAAGCTTTCCTGGTCTGAGGAGTGGTTCGGTCGCGGCGACGCGGCGTTCGACATGGATGCTGACGACGCCGGGGAGAACCTGTGCCACGACCGCGGCCAGTTCGTCATTGAGAGCGGCGGCCAGGGGGGTTTCACCGAGCCGGATCTCCGGGGCGGGTGCCGTTCCGGAGGCAGTTCGCGTGGCTTTCTGCTGGTGCCATCCACGCCATGCATAGCCCATGGAGGCTGCCGCCATGAGGGCGGCGGCCGCAGTCAGCCAGGAAAACGGTGACGATGGCATGCGGTCCGATGTCTGCGGAGGCCCTTGAATGCAAACCGGAATGAATCCGGGGCCGGGCTGCTCATGGCTTGGTGCCTTGTGGTGGAGGCGGCAGTTCTGCGATTCTCAGCCGGTTGAACTTCGCGGAGAAAGTGACCTTCAGGTCGAGAGGCTGGCCGGGTTTGAGCTGGGCGATCCATGCGAGCTGGGCGGGGTCGTGGGTCCATTTGCCGTCGGGCTGGCGGCTGCCGCCTGCGGCGATGGTGATGACGAGGCCGACGAGCGACTGCGGCTGGGATGCGGAGCTGCCGGGTGCTGGTTCGGCGCGGGTGATTTTGGCCTTCAGGGAAGTTTTGCGGTCGCTGATGGTTTCCACGACGCCGGTGATGCGGCCGGAGAATCCGGCGGCTTCGGCGGGCACCCCGCCATCGGGAGGCCTGGGGCCGGGCGTTTCCGGTGCCGGCGCGGAGGAATTGGCCTCTGCAGCGGGGGGCAGCGGAGCCGTGGGGCGCGTCGCTTCATCGGCGGACGTCGGCGCGGTCATGAGGCTGGCGGCCGTGAGAACTGAGAAAAGGCGGAGCGGCATGGGAGCGCGGGTACGGCGGTTCTTTCATGGATAGCGTGGCGGGCCGCAGCCCGGAGTGCAGTCTTTCCGCCGCATGTGCGTAGCGTACTGTTTCAGCCCCGGGCGACCGTGAGAACCGCGATCTGTTCTGCGCCCCCTGCCTTGCGGAGTACGGCGCTGCAGGCATTGGCGGTCGATCCGGTTGTGAGCACGTCATCGATCAGGAGGATGGCACGGCCGGCCGTGAGCCGCGGCGCGCGCCAGCGGAGGGCGAAGGCACCCTTGAGGTTGCCGAGCCGGTCCTCGCGGCGGAGGGCGGCCTGGGTAGAAGTGTAGCGGGTGCGGCGGAGGACGCGGGCGAAGGGGAGGCCGGAGAGGCGGGCGAGAGAGCGGGCCAGTTCCTCCGACTGATTGAACTCGCGTTCGCGGAAGCGGCGTGGGTGGAGGGGAACGGGGACGAGGAGCCAGTCGCTGCGGGCGGCGATGCGGGGGTCGGCGAGGCCGGTGGCGAGGAGTTGGGCCAGTGGTTCGCGGAGAGCGAGGCGGCGGCCGTACTTGAAGTGGTGGATGGCGGTGCGGACTGGGCCGCGGCTGAGCCATGCGGCCACGGCGAAGTCGAACTGCTGGCGGCGGCCGAGGCAGTTCGGGCAGCTGAAGGAGGAAGTGATTTCTCCCTGGAATGGTTCTGCGCAGATGGCGCAGAAGGGAGCGGTGACGGGGCGGGCGGCGCTGGCGCAGGTGCGGCAGAATCCGGGGGTGGCGCGGTCGTCGAGGGGGTCGTCGCAGGCGGCGCAGCGGGCGGGCCAGAGGAGGCCGGCGGCCGTGCGGGTCCACTGGCGGAAGATGGCCGGGGCGGAGTTCATGACGGCGGGCAGGATCCGTCGGGGGGCGGGAGCGGGTGCGTGGCGATGAGGTAGTCGTCGACTGGAATTCCGCCGATGAGGTGTTCGGTCAGGATGCGTTCGAGGGCGGTGGGGGAGCAGCTATGGTACCATGTGCCGTCGGGGTAGACCACGGCGATGGGTCCCTGCGAGCAGAGGCGCAGGCAATTGGCTTTGGTGCGGAAGACCGAGGGGGCGGAGCCGCCGCTCAGTTTGAGTTCCGCGAGTCGTTTCTTGAGGAATTCCCACGAGGCGAGGGATGCATCGTGGGGGCAGCATTTGGGGTCGGACTGGTCTGCGCAGAGGAAGATGTGGCGCTGGATTCCCGGGATGCCGAGGGAGGCGGCGGTGCTGGCCAGAGGGTCCATGGCAGCGGGAGACTTTCGTTTCAGGGGCGCATGGCCCCGAAGTTGACTTCCTTTTCGATGCGTTCGCCGCCGGGCATGAGTTTGCTTTGTCCGTCGCCGTGGAAGTCCGAGCGTTCCACGGCCCATGGCTGATTGGGGTAGCGGAAGGGTTCGTATTCGCCGGCGGGGATCTGATCCGGGATGTAGCTGGGGTCCTTGAGACCGGCGGTGATGCCCATTTCCTCCTGGCGTTCGCCTTTCTGTTTGCGTTCCATGCGGAGTTCAGCTGGGCAGAACCATGAATTGCGGTCCATGCCGTAGGGTTTCATGGTCTGCATCCACCATTCCCAGAGCTGGTCTTCGCTGACATCCGATTCGTCGTCATCGGCTCCGGGTTCCTGGGGCCATTCGTGTTTATCCACGATGTAGTTGTTGAGGGCGGCCCCGAGGTTCCGGAGGCGCTGCATGCAGGCGAGCGAGTCTGCCCGTTTGATCCAGCGGGAGTAGCTGACGAGGGCGACGAGGGAGAGCAGCATGACGATGACGATGACCAGCATGATCTCGATGAGCGTGATGGCGCGGCGGGAGCGGAAGTGCTGGGGGGGTCGCGGGAAAGTCATGAAAAGGGGATGGCGGCCTCGGAGGATAGCGGGAACCGGGTGGTGGTAAAGGAGGATTCAGGCCGCCGGGGTGAGGCGGTGGAGGCGGAATCCTGCTTCGCCGAGAGTCTGGCTGCAGAGTGGGAGGAGGTGCTCGTGGTGGGTGAAGAGCAGCACCTGGGTATGGGCGGCCATGGCGGCGAGCACCGGCAGGATGGCGCGGGTGCGGTTGTCATCGAACGTGACGAGGAGGTCATCGAGGATGAGCGGCATGGGTTCGTGGGAGGCGAGGTGGGCTTCGAGGGCGGCGAGGCGGAGGGCGAGGAAGAGCTGGTCGCGGGAGCCCTCGCTGAGGTGTTCCACGGCGACCGGGCGGCCGTTCCGGCGCATGGCCGTGAGGGTGGGTTCGTCGTCGTCGCTGAATTCCGTCTGGAGTCCAGTGAAGGCGCTGGCGGTGATGGCGGCGAAGATTTCGCCGGAGCGTCGCAGCATGGGGGCCTGATTGGCCTCCCGGAAGCGGGCGATGCTTTCCTCGAGGAAGGAGGTGGCGAGGCGGAGGCGGAGGAAGCGGGCGGCGTCATCGCGGAGGGATGCGGCGATGGATGCGGCGGCCTGACGGGCGTCGGCGGCCTTGCTGCCGGCTGCTTCGACGAGTTCGATGGCGCGGCGGGCGTCCGTGCGTTCCTGATCGGCGGCACGGAGTTCAGCGCGCTTTGCGGTGAGGGCGTTGGCGGCGTGCTGGTGGCGGATGGGGAGGTCTTCGGTCGCTTCTGCTTCGATGCTGGTGAGGAAAGCGGCGAGAGGCTGGCTGCGGGCGAAGCCGGAGAGGGCGCGGGTGAGGCCGTCGATGCGCTGCCGGAGGCCGGCGCGGGATTCGAGGGCGGCGGCGAAGGGATCGAGATCCGCTGCGGAAGTCAGGTGAGCCGAGCGGAGGAGGTCGCTGAGGGTTGCGGAAGCGGTCGACGCGGAGCTGCGGGCGAGCTGGAGGCGTTCGCGGGCCGTTTCGAGCTGAGCGGCGAGCTGGCGGTGGCGCTGATCTGCAGCGCGGGCGTCGGCGAGAGCCTTCCAGAGGGCGGCTTCGGTGGCTTCGGTGTCGCTGAGCGGGATGGCGAATCTGGCGGCGGTGCAGGCGACGCGCTGTTCGCAATCGTTCTGCTGGGTGGCGAGGGTTTGGGCCTGAGCCGAGCGGGCGCGCCACGTGTCGAACTGGGAAAGGAGGAGGGATCGCTGATCAAGGAGGGATTTGCCGGTGGCGGGGGAAGCGTCCGGGGGCAGGCCGGCAGCGGTGCAGGCGGCGCGCCAACTTTCCGTGGCCGATTCGTATCCGCTGGTGAGGCGGGCGCAGGAATCATCGAGGGTGCGGAGCAGTTGCTGTTCCTCGGCGATCTGGTCCTCGAGAGTGCGGCGCTGGCCGGCGGCGGCGGTAGCCGCCTGGAAGCGATCGCGGGCCCCGGCGAGGAGAGCGGAGAAGCCCGCCGCGGCAGGCGCGCCGAGGGCAGCGGAGAGTGATTCGATGGCGTGGTTGACCGTGGCTTCCCTGCGTTCGAGGGCGGCGGCCAGCTGGTCGCGGCGGTCGAGAGCCGAGCGGAGCTGAGTCCATGCGGTGCGCCATTCCTCCATTTCGCCTGGGGTGCGGGCTGCGAGGCTGCAGGGATTCCAGAGTTCCTGCCATTCCGAGGAAGTCAGGGTGATTTCCGCGCGGAGGGCGGAAGCATCGTCGGAGGCGAGCCGGGCGGTTTCGCGGGCTGAGATGATCTGGTGGCGTTTTTCGGCGGCCTGGGCGACCGTTTCTGCTTCGTGGCGGAGCCGGTCGGCCAGTTCGTCGGCGGTGCGGAGGGCTTCCTCGAAAGGGGGGGCGAGGGGATCCGGGGATTGGCCGGATTGCCATGAGCGGCGGAGGGCGTGCCAGCGTTCCGAGCGGAGCTGGCGGGCGGCGGCGAGGTCGGTTTCCGAGGGGATGGTGCCGCGGCGTTCCATGCGTTCCAGTTCGGAGGCGAGGTCGGCGGCGCGGGATTCGGCGGTGCTGCGGCGCAGCGTGGCGTCGGCGAGGCGGGTTTCGAGCTGGGCGAAGCGTTCGCGGAAGCTGCGGATGGTGGCGTCGAGGGGGACCGGGAGGGAGGCCACGGTGGCCGGGTCGTGCTGGGGCAGGCCGAGCGGTGCGAGGAGTGCCGTGACTTCTCTTGTGGCGGAGGCAAGGGCCTCGCGGGCCTGGGGTAGGCTGGCGTGGGCGTCGGTGGCTTCCGTGCCGGTGCGGAGGGCTGCGCCGATCACTGAGGGGTCTGTTTCCGGGAGGGAGGCGAGTTTCTGCTGGGCCGTGGTGAGTCGCTGCAGGCGGCTGGCGTGGTCCCGGCGGTTTTCGGCGAGTTGTTCGCTGGAGGCGGTGAGATGGTCGGCGGCCTCGCTGACGGCGAGGGTGGTGGCGGCGGTGAGGCGGAGCGATTCGATGGTGGGGAGGTTTTCCGTGGGGAGGCCCTGAGTGGCCATGCCGCTGCGGAGGGCAGGTTCGGCCGCGGCGAGATCGTGCTGGAAGGTGGCAAGGGCCTCGCGGCGCTGGCGGTAGGCTCCCAGTTCCGCGTGGAGCGACTCGATTTCCGCGGTGTGGGCGAGCAGGTCCGGTTTTGCCGGGCAGTCGGCGAGGGCGGCTTCCAGATCAGCGGTGCGCCGTTCCTCCTCGGTGGCGAGGCTGGCGGCCTGCTGTTCCGAGGTGCGGGCTGACCGCGTGCGTTCGGGGAAATCGGCCGGCAGTTCCGGCATGGGTGGCAGAAGCTCCAGTTCCGCGACGGCAGCGCGGTATTCGGCTAGAGGGGAGAGGGCGTCGCGGCAGCGCTGGAGCCAGTCGCATTGTGATTCGAGCGCATCGATTCCCTGCTGAAGACTGGCGACCTTGGCATCTGCGGCGTCGGCGCGGCTGGTGAGCCTCGACCAGTCTTCCGGGGAGACGACTGCTGTGCGTGATTCCCTGATTCTTTCCGTGTGGGCTCGGACGGCGGGGCGGATGGTGACATTGGCGTGGGCTCTGCCTGCGAAGAGGCGTCGGGCGTCGGCGCGGAGGGCGTCGAGGGCCTGCTGGACCGGGGTGCCTCCGAGGTTTGCGGAGAAGATGGCGGTTCCGAGCTGGCCTTTTCCCTTGAGAAGGGCGGCGGCTCCATCGCGCAGGCTGACGCTGCCGAGACCGAACATGGTTTCGAAGAACGGCTGGTCGACGCTGCCGAGGAAAGGCTCGAGGGCCTCGCTGGGCAGTTCAGAGTCATCCGGGCCGAGGAGCGTGCGCTGATTTCCCTTGCGGCGCTGGAAGGAGAGCGTCTGGCCCGAGCGGCTCTCGATTTCCGCGGCGAGGCGCATGTCCTTGTAGGCGTGCAGGAAGTTGTCGCCCGACTGCGTGGGGATGCCGTAGAGGAGGTGCGTGATGCCGCGCAGGAGCGAGCTTTTGCCCGCCTCGTTGGGTCCATGGATCACATGGAAGTCCGGGGTGCCGGAACCGAAATCGAGCTGGAGGCCAGTGAAGGGGCCCCATGAGGGAATGGAGAGCTGGCGGAATCTCATGAGTCGGCTCCTTTGGTGGCGAGGGATGCGAGGATGATGGCCTGGACGTCCGCCATGAGGGCGGCCCGGTTTTCCGGGGCGGTGTCGCGCTGGAGGTCATCGCGCAGGTCACCGGGGAGGAGCTGGAGCATGTCCGTGCAGTCTGCGGGCAGCGTGAGGGGTTGTGAAGCCGCCTTGGCGAGGTCGGCGAGGAGGCTGGCGGTAAGGGTATCGCGCTGGGCGAGGGTAGCGGGGTCGATGACCGGGCTGGTGCGGAAGATGATTTTCTCCAGCCAGAGCGCATCGCTTCCGAATTCAAGGGCCGTGGCCATGGCGGTGGCCAACCATTTGTCGGGGTGGCGGTGGAAGTCGTTGTGGAGGGAGGTGGCCCCAGTGAAGGTGAGGCGGGCCGCGAGGAGGCGGCCGCCGGCCGCATGGACGGCAGAGCGGAGGGAGCTGGCGAGAGTCTGTTCCACTTCTTCCGGGGTGGTGAGGCCGGCGACATTGATGCCGATCTGTTCCCAGCGCATGACATCGAGGTCGTGCCAATCCACAGCCTGGACTGTGAGTTGTGGGCTGACGGTGACGAGACGGCAGCCACGGGGTCCGCATTCTCTGGCGTGGCGGCCCTGGCAGTTCCCGGCGAACACGATCCATGGGTTTTCGCTGAAGACGGTGGGCTGGTGGATATGGCCGAGGGCCCAGTAGTCGTATCCGCGCGAGACGAGGTCGGCGACCGAGCAGGGGGCGTAGCTGTCGTGTTCCGGGGAGCCGGTCAGGCTGGTGTGAAGGAGGCCGATATTGAAGCGGCCGGGGAGGGCGTGTGGGTATTCGAGGGCGAGGTTTTCGGTGACCGCGCGGTCCGGGAAGCCACGGCCGTGGATGACGATGGGGGTGCCGGGTACTTCCTTGGTTTCCGCGGTACGGGTGGAGAAAGGGTGGACATTCTCGGGGAGGGTGAGGCGGCGGGTGATGACCGAGGCTGCGTCGTGGTTGCCGGAAATCAGGTAGACGGGAATGCCGTGGTGCTGCAGCTGGAGCATCTGCGCCTTGAAGAACAGGCCAGTGCTGTAGTCGCGCCAGTCGCCATCGTAGAGGTCGCCGGCGATCACGATGAAGCTGACCTTTTCGGCGATGGCCAGCTGCACCATGTTTTCGAAGGCGCGGCGGGTGGCCGACCGGATGAGGGCGATGGGGGCATCCTCCCGGGAGGCGAGGCCTTCGAGGGGGCTATCGATGTGGGGATCGGCGACGTGGAGGAAGCGGAGCATGGACAATTTCCAACGGAGGAGTCGTGGAACTACTGCATTGCGATCCCTGAACGGCAAGCGGGTCCCGCGCTTGTCTTGACGGGATTGGGAAACCGGGGAACGCTGGGAATCCCTGGCTGTCGGCATTTCGGCCGAGCGGGCGGGGGACCATTCTTTTTTCCACGTACTTTTCCGTCATGAACGAACGCAAGACCCTTGATGAACGCGCGGCGATTTCCGACCTTGAGCGGCTGCGGCATTCCTGTGCGCATGTGATGGCGACGGCGATTCTGCGCATCTGGCCTGACGCGCAGTTTGCGTATGGTCCACCGATTGAGAGTGGGTTTTACTATGACTTTGCGATGGGGCACCGGATTACACCGGATGACTTTGAGAAAATCGAGGCAGAGATGAGGAAGATTGCGAAGGAGAATCAGAAGTTCGAGAAGCGGGTGATACCGCGGGAGGAAGCGAAGGCGCTGGCGGAGAGCGGGAGGCTGGGTGGGTTGTCCGAGCGTCCGGGGAATGCGAGCCGGTTCAAACTGGATCTGATTGACCGCATTCCGGAGGGGGAAGAGATTTCGTGCTATCAGAACGGGGAATTTCTGGACCTGTGTGCCGGGCCGCATGTCGGCTATTCCTCGAAGTGCAAGAATGTGAAGCTGATGGCGGTGTCCTCGTCTTTTTATCTGGGAGACGAGACGAAGGGGCAACTGCAGCGGCTGTATGGGACGGCGTTTGAGACGAAGGAGGAGCTGGAGCAGCATCTGGTGGCTCTTGAGGAGGCGAAGAAGCGGGATCACCGGCGGCTGGGGCGCGAGCTGCAGTTGTTCCACATTGATGATGAAGTGGGGCAGGGATTGATTCTGTGGACGCCGAAGGGAGCGATCCTGCGGCAGGAGCTGCAGAATTTCATCAGTGCCGAGCTGACGAAGCAGGGGTACAGTCAGGTCTTCACACCGCACATCGGGAAGCTGACCCTGTACAAGACGAGCGGGCATTTTCCGTATTATAAGGACAGTCAGTTTGGAGCGATCATTGAGAACGATGAGTTTCAGAAGTGTGCGGATTCCGGCTGCAGCTGTGCGGAGGTGCTGCACCGCATTGATGCGGTTTCCCAGCGGCTGGCGGATGGGATCAATGAGCGGTCGGGGAAGGAAGTGATTCCGCCCGGGAGGGTCCTTCCGGACGATCAGCTGCTGGATGGCTTCATGCTGAAGCCGATGAACTGTCCGCATCACATCAAGATTTTCGACAGTGTGCCGCGCAGTTACCGGGATCTGCCGGTTCGGCTGGCCGAGTTCGGGACGGTGTACCGCTGGGAGCAGAGTGGCGAGCTGAATGGGATGACGCGGGTGCGGGGTTTCACGCAGGATGATGCGCATCTGTTCTGCACGGAGGATCAGGTGGCTGGGGAAGTGCTGGGCTGTCTGAGTCTGGTGAAGACCGTGCTGACGACGCTGGGGATGACGAATTACCGTGTCCGGGTGGGGCTGCGGGATCCGGATTCCAACAAGTACACGGGGACGCCGGAGAACTGGGACAAGGCGGAAGCGGCCTGCCGGAGTGCGGCGGCCACTTTGGGTGTTCCCTTTACGGAAGAGCCTGGCGAGGCAGCCTTCTATGGTCCGAAGATTGACTTTGTGGTGAAGGATGTGATTGGGCGCGAGTGGCAGCTGGGAACGGTGCAGGTGGACTATAATCTGCCCGTGCGGTTTGATCTGAGCTACATTGGTGCGGACAATCAGCGGCATCGTCCGGTCATGATTCACCGGGCTCCGTTTGGGAGCATGGAGCGGTTTACGGGGGTGCTTATCGAGCATTTTGCGGGGGCTTTTCCGGTGTGGCTGAGTCCCGAGCAGGTGCGGGTGATGACGATTTCGGAGAAGGCGGGGGAATTTGCGCAGTCGGTGCATGAGAGGCTGCGGGCGGCTGGGCTGCGGGTGACCCTTGATGATGCTTCCGAGAAGATCGGGGCCAAGATCCGGAATGCGCAGCTGGAGAAGGTTCCGTACATGCTGGTGATCGGGCAGAAGGAAGCCGAGGCCGCCAGTGTGGCGGTGCGGCACCGGGTGCGGGGTGATCTTGGGGTGCAGACGGTGGAAGCGTTTCTGGAGGCGGTCACGGCCGAGGTGCGCGACCGCAGCCTCTGAGAGCCTGTTGAGAAACCGGGCCGGGGAGCGGATCCGGAGTCCACGGGGGTTGGATGAGCGGGTGCTCTGTGGTTTCGTGACGGGATCCCCTGCGGGCGGAGGGCCTTATTCCAGGAGGCTTTGGTGCGCCGCGCCTTGTGGAAGAATTCCTCGCCGCGCTACCAGTCCGGGTTTTTCAACGGACTCTGCGCGTTCCGATCATTCGGCGAGGCTGGCTTCGACGACGACGGGGAGGTGGTCCGAGAGGGCTTCGAGGCGGGCTTTCCATGCTGGGGAATCAGGAAATATGAGGTCGCCGCGGCGGGCGCTGAGGATTTTCCATGAAGCCTGCGGGTGGCAGAACAGGTGGTCGATGGCTTCCTTTGGATTGATGGCTGGCCATGTGGGCGGAGCCTTGTCGGGCCAGCAGATTTTCCAGCTGTTCACGAGCGGGGCGAGGGAGGCATCCTGGGGGGAAGCGTTCCAGTCGCCGGCGAGGATGGCGGGCATGGTTTGCGGCTGCTGGCGGAAGAACTGGAGAATGGCGTTGGTCTGGGAGGTGCGGATGGAGTCCTTGAGGTGGTCGAGGTGGGTGGCTGCGAAGAGGATGGGCTGGCTGCCGAAGGGAGCTTTCAGTTCGAGGGCGAGGAGGGCGCGGGGTTCGAAGCCATCCGGGGCGGGGAGGCTGCTGCGGTGTTCGCGGGTGATGGCGAGCCGTGTGAGGATGGCTTCGCCGTAGGATCCGCCCTGGAAGGGCATGGCTTCGGCGAAGGCTGCTTTGAGGCCCGTGAGTTCCGCGAGTCTGGCGGGGAGGTCGGCTCCGCGGGCGCGGGTGGTTTTGACATCGACTTCCTGAAGAGCGATGGCGTCGGGCCGGAGGATGCGGATGATTTCGGCGAGGCCTTCGTGCGGGTGGGAATTGTCCGGGCCGCGGCCGCCGAGGATATTCCATGAGACGAAGCGGAGAACCCGCTCCGCGCGGTTGGGCTCGGGGAGCGGGTCCGGCAGTTTCGGGCTGTTGGCCGAAGCGAGGAAGGGGGCGGCGGCGAGGACGAGGAAGGCGAAGGCACGCGTCATGGTGCAAGGGCGCGGCGGGAGCGGCCCTCGTCAACTCCGCAGGGGCGGAGGTCCCCGAGCGGCGGGGATCACTTCTTCTTTTCCTTGTCAGCCTCGCATTTGCATAGCCATTCCGGGGCGCGGCAGCCGTCGCAGGTTTTCGTATTGTACTCCATGCGGGCGGTGATCGGTTTGGCGTCGCTGGACGGGCGGAACTGGAGGATGATCCAGTCGCCTTCCGGGACGACCGGGACCGAGAAGCCCTGCGGTTCCGTTTGGACGGCGAGCTTGACTGGTTTGGCGCGGTCGCCGCTGGTGGCCGTGAGGGTTTGTGCGGTGACTGCGACTGGTTTCATGTCCTTGTCGAGAAGAGCGATCTGGAAGCGCCCGTCCTTGACCGTGACCTCGCCGTGCATGGTTTCATTCTTGCTGAATTCGAGGATGCGGCCGCCGTTGGGACCGCGTTCGACGCCTTCGTGGGCGCAGCTGAGCGAGAGGGAGGCGGCGAAGGCGAGCGCGATGGCTTTCATGGTGTGTTTCATGGTGTTGGTTTGGTTTGGTTTGGTTTTGCCTGGTTTTCAGGAGAGCGGGAACGGTGCCGGGCGGTGGGAAGCGTTTCTTCCGAAGAGCCAGAAGGCGGCCGGTGTGACCATGAGGTCGAGGAGGGTGGAACTGATGAGTCCGCCTGCGATGACGACGGCGACCGGATGGAGGATTTCCTTGCCTGGTTCCCCGGCGGAGAGCACGAGGGGCACGAGGGCGATGCCGGCGCTGAGAGCGGTCATGAGGACTGGGACGAGGCGTTCGAGGGTTCCGCGGATGATCATGGCCTTGCTGAAGGATTCGCCTTCGTGATGCATGAGGTGGAGGTAGTGGCTGATCATCATGATGCCGTTGCGGGCGGCGACGCCACCGACGGCGATGAAGCCGACGATGGTGGCGATGCTGATGTTGCCGACGAGGTGATCGGTGAGGGCGAGGCCGCCGATGAGGGCGAGGGGGATATTGAGAAGGACCTGGAGGGCGAGCGAGAGGCTCTGGAAGCAGGAGGTCAGGAGGACGGTGACCACGAGGAGGACGAGGGCAAAGAAGAGGCCGATGCGGCGGGCGGCTGCTTCGCGGGCCTGGAATTCGCCTTCGAAGCGGAGCGAATATCCCTCCGGGAGAGAGATCCTGCGACGGGCGAGCGCTTCCCAGCGCTGGACGAGCGAGGCGAGGTCGCGCGAGTCCGTATTGGCGCTGATGACGATGCGGCGCTGAGCATTCTCGCGCCGGATGACACTGGGGCCGGATGTTTCGTGGACCGAGGCCACGAGGGAGAGGGGGATGCGGCCGCCAGGGGTTTCGATGAGGAGACTCCGTATGTCCGCGGGCTGGCGGCGGGCGGCTTCCGGGAGGCGGAGGACGAGGTCGAGCGAGCGCTGACCGTCGCGGAGTTCTGCGATGGTCTGGCCACCGATGAGGGTGGCGACCTGCTGGCTGACATGGACTGGGGTGACGCCGTGGGTTCGTGCGCGGGCGCGGTCGACCGCGATGCGGAGCTGGGGGATGGGGACCTGGGCTTCGAGGGAGACATCCGTGAGGCCGGGGACCATGCGGGCGAGGTCCCGGACTTCGGCTCCCTTGGCGCGGAGCACCTCGAGTTCCGGCCCTGATATCTTGACGGCGATCTTTGCGGAGACGCCGCTGAGCATATGGCTGAGGCGGTGGCCGATGGGTTGACCGACATTGACGGCCGTGCCGGGGATGGCACCGAGTTTTGCGCGGATTTCGGCGAAGACGGCATCGCGCGGGCGGCCGCCGCTTTTGAATTCCACGTCGAATTCGTTGACGCTGACGGGCATCACGTGGTCATCGCGTTCGGCCCGTCCGGCGCGGCGGCCGACTGAGCGGACTTCCGGGATGGACTGCAGGAGGCGGACGGCGGTTTCGCCGGTTTCGTTCGACTGGGCGAGGGATGTGCCGGGGGCACCGACGAGCGAGATAGTGGCACTGCCTTCGTTGAAGGTGGGGAGGAATTCCCGGCCCATGGCCGGGTAGAGTCCGAGGGTGGCCAGCAGGAGCATGCCGGCCAGGGCGATGACGAGGGCGGGGGCTCCGAGGGCTGCGCGGAGGAAGGTGTGGCGGACGAGGCTCTTCACGGCGCGCACGACCGGGCCGTCGCGGTGGGCGGAAGCGCTGGGGCGGGGCTGCAGCAGAAACGAGCAGAGCACCGGGATGACCGTGAGGCTGACCACGAACGAAGCAGCCATGCTGGTGATGGTGGCGACGGCGATGGGCGTGAAGAGGCGGCCTTCGAGGCCTTCGAGGCCAAGCAGTGGAAGGAAGACGAGGATGACAAGGACCGTGGCGTAGAGGATCGAGTGACGGACCTCGCCGGAGGCCGAGGCGATCACGCTGACCGCGGGGCGGGGCGACGGTGAGGCGGCATTGTCGCGGAGTCGCCGCCAGACATTTTCGACATCCACGATGGCATCGTCGACGACCATGCCGATGGCGACGGCGAGGCCTCCGAGGGTCATGGAATTGACACTGACCCCGGCGAGGCGGAAGACGAGCAGTGTGACTGCGAACGATAGGGGAATGGCCGTGAGCGTGATGAGTGTCGTGCGGACATTCATCAGGAAGAGGAGGAGCACGAAGGCGACCATGATGGCTCCGTCGCGGATGGCTTCCCTGAGATTGGCGATGGCGTGGGCGATGAAGTCGCCTTGGCGGAAGAGGATTTCGGGGTGGACGCCTTCTGGCAGGGTGGGTTCCAGCTCGCGGAGGGCCGCTTCGATTTCGCGGGTGAGTTGGAGGGTATCGGTGCCGGGGGCTTTGTCGATGCTGAGAATGACGCCCATGGTTCCGTTGATGCTCGCGTCGCCGCGCATGGGGGCGATGCCGGTGCGGACCGTGGCGACATCGCCGATGAGGACAGTCTGATTTTCCGAGCGGCGGACCACGGTGGCGGCGATGTCATCCGGGCGGACGGAAAGGTTGAGCTGGCGCACCATGATTTCGCGCGAGCCATCCTGGAGGTAGCCGCTGGTGGCATTGCCTGAGGCGGCGGAGACCGCGCGTTCCAGTTCGTCGAAAGTGATGCTGCTGGCCGCCATGCGGTGGGGGTCTGGCTGGACTTCCAGTTGCCGGACGCCGCCGCCGATGGTGAGGACTTCGGCGACGCCGCTGATGCTCTGGAGCCGGCGGCGGATGGTCCAGTCCGCGAGCGTGCGCAGTTCCGGCGGGGTGATGGATCCGTCATCGCAGCGGAGGCCGACGAGGAGGATTTCGCCCATGAGGGACGAGACTGGGGTCATGCCTGCCTTGACGCCTGCGGGCAGGCTGCGGAGGGTGGGCTGAAGGCGTTCCTGGACCTGCTGGCGGGCCCGCAGGAGGTCGGTTCCCCACGCGAATTCGGCGAAGACTAGCGAGAGACCGACATCGGAATCCGAGCGGAGGCGGTCGAGTCCGCCGATGCCCTGGAGGGCGGCTTCGATGGGCTGGGTGATGACGGTTTCCGTTTCTTCCGGGGCGAGGCCGGGGGCTTCGGTGAGGATGGTGACGGTTGGTTTCGTCATGTCCGGGAGGACCTCGACGGGGAGATGCGCGAGGGTGCCGGCCCCGGCGAGGAGGACGAGGAGGGCGGCTGTGAGGACCGCGGCGCGGTGGCGCAGCGAGAAGCGGATGAGGCCGTCGAGAGGTCCGGACGGTGCGGGCTCCGTGGTCGGGCTGATCGTCACGGCGACTCTCCTTTCCTGCGGAGGCTGAGCGAGGCGAGGAGAACGAGGAGGAAGGCGCTGGTGGCAGCGAAGAAGACCGCGTGGGAATTCCATGGGGATGGGGCCGCAGTGGTGGCGGCCGCGGAAGCCTTGGCGGCGGCGATCTGTTCCTTTGTCATTTCGCTGCCGTCTTCGTTGTGAGGGTGGCCGTGGGCGGCGTCCATGGCTTCGCGCAGGCTGACGCTGCTGGTGGCCGAGGCGAGGTTCCATGCGCCGCGGGTCACGACTTCGTCGCCCGGGAGGAGGCCGCTGATGATTTCGGCTGACTGGTCATTCTGGGTACCGGCGACGACGGGAGTTCTGAGGAAGGCGTGATCGAGTTCGTAATCGCGCACCATGACGAAGTGGCGGCTGCCGTCGCTGAGCAGGGCGGCGCGCGGGATCGAGAGGACACCGTCGCGCCGGCCTGTGACGATGGTGAATTCCGCCCGCATGCCGGGGCGGAGCAGGCGGTCGGGATTGGGAATGTGGAAGGCAGCTTCGAGGGTGCCGTCGAGCGGATTGGCTTCGGCGGCGAGGTGGGCGAGCGAGGCTTCGAAGATCTTGTCCGGGAAAGCGGCGAGGCGGATGCGGGCCAGTTGTCCTTTGCGGAGGGTGCCGGCGAGGTGCTGCGGAACGTGGGCAGCGGCCTCGACAGTTTCGAGGCTGATGATTTCCGCGAGCGAATCGTCCGGGGTGACCGGCTGCCCGGGGGCAATCTTCACGGATGCGACGATACCCGCGAGGGGTGAGGGGAGCATGATGGTGGGCGGGGGGTCGCCGGGCTGACGGCTTTCGATCCATGCGACTTCATCGCCCTCGCTGATTTCCTGATCCGGGATGACGAGGACCGAAGCGGCGCGGCCGGGGATGCGGCTGCTGACGACGGCGCGTTTGCCGGGCAGGACTTTGATGGAGCCGAGTGCGAAGATGGTTTCTTCGAAGTTGGTTTCTTCGGCCTCGGCGGATTCGATCTGGAGGAGAGCGGCCTCTGTTTCGCGGAGACGGACCATGTTCTGGAAGCGGGCCGTTTCCTCCGTGGCGGAAGCGAGGGTGGTGGTGGCGATGAGGAATCGGAGGAATTTCATGGCCGGGGCTGGGCGGTAGCGGATTCGAAGCGGATGCGGGCGAGATGGAAGTCGCGCAGGACGTCGAGTCCGGCATGGCGGAGGGCGAGTTGCTGTTCGCGGGCGCGGAGGAGGGTGGTGAACGGCGCTTCGCCTTGCTGCCATGCCTTCTCCAGCTGGCTGGTCTGTGCGGCGGCGGCTGGCAGGAGGGAGAGACGGATGCGGGAGGCGAGGGAGGCGAGCGATTCCATTTCCCTGCGGCTGGCTTCGGCTTCTGCGGCGATCTGGGATCCGAGGGCGAGGAGTTCCGCGCTGGAGCGGCTGGCGTAGGCGCGGGCGGCGGCGATTTCCCCTTCGTTGCGGTTCCAGAGCGGCAGGGGGACTGAGAGGCGGAGGCCTGCGAATCCGGTGGTCTGGGTGGAGCCATTGGTGCGCTGGTATTCGGGACCGCCGGTGAGACCGGCCGACCAGTCGTCCCAGCGGCGGGCTCTGGCGAGATCCGCGGCGGTGGCGGCGGCATCGAGCCGGGCGAGTGCCAACTGGTAATCGGGACGGCCCTGCCATGCGGGGGTGCGGCTGGGGGCCGCGGGTTCGGGGAGGGAGCCAGCGAGGATCAGGGAGTCGGCTGGAGCGATGCCAAGCTGTGGTTTGAGGCGTTCGTGCTGGACGGTGAGTTCGCCGTCGAGTCTGGCGGCTTCGAGATCGGAGCGGGCGGCATCGAGTTCTGCCTGGGTGGCGTCGGTGGCGGGTGATTCACCCGACGCGGCGCGCCGGGTAGCGGAGCTGGCGAGCGAGCGGCTGAGGGAAGCCTGTTCCGCGGCGAGTTCTTTTCTTGCGGAGAGGGCGAGGATCTGGATGGCGAGCGAGCGTGCTTCTGCGGTGAAGCGGCGTTCCGCATCGCGCACTTCGAGGGTAGCGGCGGCGATCTGCTGGGATCCGAGTTTCTTTTCGAGAGCGAGGCGTCGGGTGATGGGGAACGATTGTTCCAGAGAGAAGACCGCGGCGGCGGGGTTGAGGTTGTTCTGGGGACGCCAGTCGAGGGAGGCGCGTGGATTTGCCAGCCTTCCGGCCCCCGAGGCGCGGGCCTTGGCTTCGTCGATGGCGGTGCGGGCCGCACGGAGGCCGGGGTGGTGGGTGGCGACGCGCCTGGGAATGGCGTCGATCGGAAGGGAGATGGCTTCGGCTGCGGCGAGGGCAGGTGCGAGGCACAGGAGGAATCGGAACATGGGGAATCGGACTTGAGGTGAGAAGGGCAGCGCGTGGCCGGAATGCGGGCCAGTTTGCCGGGGAACACTGAGGCTTCCGGCCGCTGGGCCGGTGCCGTGTTTCTCAGATCCTCAGGGAGACCGATCGGTGGATGCAGTGCGGTTGGCCGCGGGTGCCTCCCGGGTCCGGCGGCGGGCGGGCAGATGGCGTGGCTGCGGCCACGCTGGTTCCTCCGGGGGAATCCGGCAGCCACGGGAGCCAGAGGCAGATCCAGACGGGAGGAAGGATTGCGGGTGTGACCGCATGCGACGCGGCATCGAGCGGGCTGACGTCCTCGGTGTGGTGGTCATCGCCATCGTGGTGATGATCTTCGCCGTCGTCCGGGTGGCTGTGGTGGCAGGCAGCCGGGCCATCGGCTTCGTCGTGACAGATGCTGCAGCATGCGGCGCGGACGATGCCGCTGCATTCGCAGAGCCAGCCGCGGTGGAGTCCCTGGGCGGGCAGGCAGGCAACTGCTGCCAGAGCGAGCAGAGCAATGAGCCGGCGCAGGGAAGAACGCATTGGGCTCTTATGCTTGCACACGTGTCTCGTGGTGCCAACGGGATTTGTGCGGGTTGGCTGACTGGGGAAAGGAATGCGTGGACGCGAGCGTAGCGCTGCCTAGTGTTTCCTCTCATGAATTTCCGTCTGGCTACTTCCCTGCTTCTGGTTCTGGCATGCACGGCTCGGGGCATGGACCCTGTGGCGAAGCCCGATCCGTCGTTGGCTGCCGATGCGCCCCCGGGGCATTCCATTCATGGGGATAGCTTCAATGAGGGACCGCGTCGGCGTCTGCCGCTCATGCCCGGATGTGGCGACGTGAGTTTTCCGGTGACGTCTGCGCATCCGGAGGTGCAGGCTTATTTCAACCAAGGGGTGGCGCAGCTGCATGGATTCTGGTACTGGGAAGCCGAGCGTTCCTTCCGGACTGTGCTGCAGCTGGACCCTGGCTGTCTGATGGGGCACTGGGGGATGGCGATGGCGAATCTGGAGAATGAGGAACGGGCGAGGAAGATCATGGGGAAGGTGAGCGACGAAGCGCTGCAGTCGGCGACGCCGCGGGAGAAGGCGTGGCTGGAGAGTGCGCGGAAGTTTTTCCGGGAGAAGAAGAACGACAACGAGCGCAAGGATGCGGCCCGCAATCTGGTGAAGGATCTGGAGCGGATTGCGCTGGATTATCCGGACGACATCGAGGCCCGGGCCATGGCGGTGTGCTTTGTCTGGCGGAATCAGTACCGGCTCGGGATGGAATCGGGCAGTCATCTGGCGATCGATGCGCTGGCGCGGCAGGTGCTTGGGAAGAATCCGCGGCATCCGGTCCATCATTATCTGATTCATCTGTGGGATCACGAGCGCCCGAAGCAGGCGCTGGAGGCGGCGGCGCTGTGTGGACCGAGTGCGCCTGGGGTAGCGCACATGTGGCACATGCCTGGGCACATCTACAGCGACCTTGAGCGGTGGGCGGATGCAGCATGGCAGCAGGAAGCGGCGGCCCGGGTGGATCATGCGCAGATGATCCGGAATCGGATTTTCCCGGATCAGATTCACAATTTCGCGCACAACAGCGAGTGGTGGATCCGGAATCTCAATCATCTGGGGCAGGCCGGCAAAGCGCTCGCGATGGCGCGCAGCATGATCGCAATGCCGCGGATCCCGCGGTCGAAGCAGGTGGCGGATCAGCCCAATCAGGTTTTTGAGGAAGGCGGGAGCTGCTGGCAGTATGGTCGCAACCGTCTCTTTGAGACGCTGCTGCGGTGGGAGCTGTGGGATGCGGTTCTGGCGCTGGAGGGGTCCGTTTATTTGGCCCCGGGGCGGGAATTCGAGGACCAGTGGAAGCCCGAGCAGCTGCTGGCGCTGGCGTTTTACGGCAAGGGAGACTCCGTGACGGGCAGACGCTGGCTGGCGAAGCTGGAGGAGCGGCAGGCCAGTGCCGAGCGGGAGAAGGCGCAGACGGTGGCGGCGGCCGAGGAAAAGGCGCGGGGGGAGAAGAAGAAGGAGGAAGAGGTGAAGAAGGCAGGCGAAGAGGCCGGGAGGGAAGCCGGCAGGCGGGTCAACCAGCTGCAGCATCCGGTCCGCGAGCTGCAGTTGCGGGACCATCTGGCCAATGGGCGCCTTGAGGAAGCGCGCAAGCTGATGACTGAGCTGAAGGAAGTGCCTGAGCACCGGATGGCGATGCTGCATCTGGCGCTGGGGGACAAGGACAAGGCGGTGGATGTGGCCAAGGGGTTTGCGGAGCGGTCGTCCCGGCAGTCTCAGCCGCTGGCTTTGCATGCCTGGATGCTGTGGGAGGCCGGTAAGCGCGACGAGGCGCTGGCGGCCTTTGGGAAGCTCCGGGAGGTGGCGGCGCTGGCGGATGCCGGTCTGCCGTTGCTGAAGAGGCTGCAGCCGCTGGTGGAAGCAGCGGGCAGCGGTCCTGACTGGCGGCAGCCGCCTGCGTTGGCCGGGGATCTCGGGGAACGGCCGGATCCGGCGAGTCTGGGTCCGCTGGAATGGCATCCGTGGGATGCTCCGGCGTGGACCGCCCTTGATGCGGGGGGCGCCCCTGTGGAGAGTGCGCAGTTCAAGGGGAAGGCGCACGTGCTGATTTTCTTCCTGGGGAATGCCTGCACGCACTGCAACCAGCAGATCAAGGCGTTTGCGGATCAGCAGAAGCGCTTCGCGGAGGCGGGGCTTCCGGTGATGGCGATCAGCACGGATCCTCCTGCCGAGGTTGCGGCAACGGGCAATCCCCCGCCGTTTCCCGTGTATTCAGGGGCGGACGGCAAAGCGTTCCGGGCCTTTGATGCCTGGGATGAATTCGAGGACAAGCCGCTGCATGCGACCTGTCTGATTGATGCGGCCGGGCGGATGCGGTGGCAGCATGTGAGTTACGAACCGTTCATGCTGCCGGAGTTTCTGCTGGAGGAAGCGCAGCGGCTGCTGCGGGTCCCGGCGGTCCCGGGTGAAGGGGTGGCGGTGCGCTGACGGATGGACGAAGTACTGGTCGGGGGTTGACGGAGCGGAGGGGAGGCGGCAGCGTCTTCCCGATCTGCAACTTCATGAATCCGCTGCGCCTTTCGCTTCCTGCTCTTGTGGTGGCTGCTGCTGCCGTGGCTGGAGGAGGGTGCCGGAAGGCCGCGGAGTCTGCGGTGGCCGCACCGGTTCCGGATGCTCCGGCGGCGGTTGTGCCTGCTGCGGTGGCCGATCCCAGGCGGCCGGTGGTGGACGGCGCTCTGGCGGCGATCCGAGGGGGACGGGTGGACGAGGCGGTCGCGGCTCTTGCACCGCTGGCCGAAGAGAAAGGGAATGCGCCGGCGCTGCTGGACGCGAGGAAAATTCTTGGCGGGATTCACCTCGACCAGTTGTTTTCGCGGGTCCCCATGCCCGGGAAGTATGAATACGCGGTGGGGCGGACCAAAGGGGACAATCTGCATTCCATTGCCAGTCGTTTCCGGTCGACCGTGACCTTTCTGCAGAGGGTCAATCAGCTGCCGGGCAGTGTGATTCATCCCGGGGACCGCCTCGTGGTGTGTCCACTCGACTTCACGGTGGAGATTGATCTGCGGGGCAAGCGGCTGACAGTGCGCCGGGATGGAAAATTCTTCAGCGATTACGCCCTGAGGGGGATGGAACTGCCGATGGCGACGCTTCCCGGGGATGCGGTGGTGGCCGACACGTCCGGCTGGTCCGGGGATCGCCGCATCCGTCAGGATGCTCCGGAATTCAGCGGGGCGGAGAAGCGCCTGCAGATTGCGGTGGCGGAAGCGGGCTCCATAGTGCTGCGGAAGGTGCCGGATTCCGGCGCGGCCCCCGGACCATCGCTGTATCTTGCCGAATCCGACCTCGGAGAACTGACAGCCATCATCCGCCCGGGCACTCCCGTTCGTTTTCTTACCGATTCCCTGAAATCCTGAATTTCCATTTCCTTCCATGAAGCACGCACCGCTTGAATTCGAGAAACCGATCTTTGCGCTCCAGGAACAGCTTGAGGAAATGCTCCGCAAGAGTTCCGGTCAGGACATCAATCTGGCCAGGGAAGCTGACGCCATCCGGGTGAAGCTGGAGGAACTGCGGGAGAGCACCTACCGGAATCTGAGTGCGTGGCAGCGCATTCAGATCGCCCGGCATCCGGCGCGTCCCTACATGCTCGACTATGTGGGGCAGTGCTTTACGGACTTTGTGGAACTGCATGGGGACCGGCACATTGGGGACGACCATGCTATGCCGGGCGGGTTTGCGCGGCTGGCCGGCCGGCGCGTGGTTGTGATTGGTCATCAGAAAGGGCGGGATACCAAGGAGAATCTGAAGCGGAACTTCGGCTGTGCGCATCCCGAGGGGTACCGCAAGGCGATGCGTCTGATGCGGCTCGCGGAAAAGTTCCGGCTTCCCGTGATCTCTCTGATTGATACACCGGGGGCCTACCCTGGCATTCAGGCCGAGGAACGGAACATCGCGGAGAGCATTGCGTTCAACCTGCGGGAAATGATGACATTGACCGTCCCCGTGGTGGCCGTGGTGATTGGCGAAGGCGGAAGCGGGGGAGCCCTCGGCATTGGTGTCGCCGACCGGGTGCTCATGCTGGAAAACGCCTATTATTCGGTGATCAGCCCCGAAGGCTGTGCCGCCATTCTCTGGAAGGACCGGAAGCATGCCGCCGAGGCCGCCGAGGCCCTGCGGATCACCGCCACCGACCTCCTCAAGTTCGGGATCGTCGACGAAGTCATTCCGGAGCCACCCGGAGGGGCTCATTACGATGCGGGGGCCGCGGCGGCAGCGCTCAAATCCGCTCTCGTTCATCACCTTGATGCACTGAGCGGTTTATCCGCGGCGGAACTGCGCAAGCAGCGTTATGCCAAGTTCCGGCGTTTCGGAGCCTTTTCGGAAGGAAAATGAGTGATTCGGCAGACCGGATTCCTAATTACCCATCATCATTGCTAACTGTTAGGAAGAGAAGCTTTTCTGCTAGGAGATCCTCCTTGATTTCAGGAGGTTACTCTATTTCTAGGGATAGCGGAAAGTGGAAATCTCGTTGAACTGGATTAAACCAAGCCGTTAGAGCCCGCTGCCGCCGCCGAAGTTCATCTGTTTGGCAGCTACGTCATTGGAATGCTGGAACAGGCATGGGTGCTATCCGTCAGGTAGCGCGGGCATGTGTTCTTTCCGTGGGGGAGCTGCGGGGCTGATGTGTATCGGGGGGTACGCATCCATCTGTCCATTGAATCATCCATGAATGCCAGCCGACGAAATTTTCTGCAGACTGCTGCGGCGGGAGTGGCCGCGGCGGCCCATCCTCTGACTGCTGCTGATCCGTATGCGCCTGCGGAGCCGGGGCTGGCTGGGCAGTGGTTTGACAAGGGGAGGCAGCATGTGCTTCCGAAGTGGGCGTTTGACGGGTATCGGCCGACGCCTGGGGTAGCTGCCAATCCGGCGCGGCGTCTGGCATTTCCGGCGACGCCGGCGTGGGTGAGCGACGATAAGTGGACGGTGCAGCGGGGCAATGCTGGTGCTTTCGGGGATGAAGGCGGTGCTCCTGGGAAATCATTTCATGGGATCGCGGTGGAGTGGAACGGGACCCTCATCGGGGGCAATGCGCCCGGGAAGACCGCGTGGGAGACCATGAAGGAACGGGTTCTGCCGACGAGGGTATCAGAGTACAAGGCGGGTCCCCTTGACACGGCAAAGCGCAACTGGGCGGCCTACGATGACCGGGTGCGCTGCTACCGGATTCCGGTGCAGGAAGTGCTGGCTCCGCTGCATCCGGAGGCTCCGCATCCGGCGCTGCTCTATGCGTATGCCGGGATGGTTCCAGGACCCACCTTCCGGTTCCGGCACGGGATGCCTGCGGTGGTGCGGTTCGACAATCAGCTGCAGACGGAGATCTCGGTCCATCATCACGGCGGCCACAATCCAGCGCACAGCGATGGGTTTCCATCGTTCTATGCCCTGCAGGGCAAGGCGAAGGACTACCTGTATCCCAACATTCTGCCACTGCGGCAGAACGAAGGGGATGCGGAAATGGACTACGGCGAGGGCCAGTCGACCACGTGGTATCATGACCACGCGCTTGATGCGACGGCATTCAATGTGTCGCATGGACTGGCGGGATTTGCGCTCTGGTTTGATGAACTGGAGCTGAAGCTGATCCGCGATGGCGTGCTGCCTGGGCTGGGTGCGGTTTCGGCGGTGGAGGGAACGATTTCCGATGCGGAGTACCGGGCGTGGGTGGATGGCTGGAAGAAGCTGCATGCGGCCCGCGGGCCTCTCTCACTGGAGTGGGCGGCGCTCATGGTGAAGGCTGGTGTGGTGCCGAGGGAATCGGCGCTGGCGGCGTATCGGCCGGTGGCGGGAGACGCGCAGAAAGTGGATACGGCAGCGCGCGAGGGAACTGGGAAAGGATTCTATCATCTGCGTGCCGGAGGCAGTGAACCGGGCGTGGGCACACCCTATTTCAATCCGTATGATCTTCCGATCGTGCTGCAGGACCGCATCATCAGCCGGACCACCGGGCAGATCGTGTATGATACCGATGGGCACAATGGCTACATCGGAGACATCCAGCTGGCGAACGGGCGCCCGTGGCCGGCCATGCGGGTGAAGAAGCGGAAGTACCGGCTGCGGCTGCTGGATGGATCGAATGCGAGGATTTACCGGCTGCGGTTTCTTGACAGTCAGACATTCCGCCTGAAGCCGACGGCGGATGGCAGGCAGGAACCGGACCGCATTCCGGCGGGGACGCTGGAGGCAAGGTCCATGGATTTTTTCCGGATTGGGAAGGATTCGTGGCTCTGGCCGTCGCCGCGCCGCGCGAAGTCGGTGCTGCTGAACATGGCCAACCGGGCCGATCTCGTGGTGGATTTCCGGGAATGGCACGAGAAGGCCAAAGCGGCGGGACGGCTCAATGCGGACGGGCATGCGGAGTACTATCTGGTGAATACGATGCCGCAGTTTGACGGGCGGGGACCGAAGGGTCCGCTTGCGGAAGATGCTGGCGATCCGCAGGTATTTCCGCTGCCGTTTCAGCTCAATCCGGCGAACCCGGTGGTGGCATCCATGGTGGCGGGCGGAGTGATTCCGGGGGCACTGCTGGGGAATGGCGAGGGCGGGCAGATGACGGAGCTGGAACAGCCGGTCGGATTGATCCGCTTCATTATCGAAGATGACGAGGGAGAAGGACCGGACGCCCCCGAATGGCGGGGTGAAACAACCGTCCTGCGTCCGCGGCATGCCATCAAGGATGAGGAAGTGATGGCCGTGCGGGAATTTGTCTTCGAGCGCGGCAAGGGGGCGTGGATGGTGAACGCGCGGTTTTATGATCCGACGATTTCGAACGCCAGTCCGGTCATTGGGATCAAGGGTCAGAAGTTCCGGGTTCCGGATGGCAGCAAGCCGGAGGCGGAACGGGCCGAGAAGGAATCGCTGACCTATGCCGAGGAATGGATACTGCGGAATGGCGGGGGTGGCTGGTGGCATCCGATCCATATTCACCTCGAGGGGCATCAGCTCGTTGGATACGAGAAGGATTTTCCGGCGGACGGACTCATTGACGCGGATGGCATTCTGGGGGCTCCGGCGCAGGCGGCCATGGCTCCGCTGCCGGGGTGGCCCGATCTGGTGGGCCGCTTCGGACTGGATACGCTGCAGGCGCCACAGATCACGAATCCGATCCGTGACATGCTCATCAATCCGCGGGCGGTGCATCTGACCGAGGAATTCCGGAAGAGGAATCCTTCGTTCCGGGTGGTTCTTGCGTCGCCGCAGCCGGGAGCCTCGCTATTCCCGGCGCTGCGGGAGGGTGGCATTGCGCTGGAGCTGGAGAAGCCCGCGGCACAGCCATGGCGGGCGGCCATCAACCGGATCCTTGATGCGCTTTCCGAGCTGAGGAATTCATGGGCCGGAGAGATGACGGGGAATCACGACACGCAGGCGCTGGGGCCGAATACGGTGGCGCGCATCCGCATGCGTTTCCGGACGTGGAATGGACCTTTTGTGTTCCACTGTCACAATGTCGAGCACGAGGACATGCGCATGATGTTCAACTTTGAACCGGTCATGCGTCTCACGGGTCCGCAGCCCGGCAGTGCGCCGGTGCAGCCGAATACGCATGATCCGAACGTGGCTCCGGCGGCGCGCACGCATGGGCAGGACGTCACGGATCTGCGGACCAATCCGAACGCCGTGGGGGAAATGCCATGGGAGAAGCGGGACGGCTTTCCGCATTTTCACGAGGATCCGGTGCCCTTCACACCGACCGACCGGGTGGCCGATCCCCTCATCAGGCCCCGTCCGCAGCAGCAGTAAACCATTCCGCTTCCGCATCGCATGCAAACGCTCCTCACTTCTCTGCTGACAACCCTTGCCGCGGCCGGGCAGAAGCCCCCGCGGGCACGCCGGTCGGATCTCTTTGCCGACACGGTAGTGACTGATCAGTTCGGGCAGCGGCACCGCTTCCTCACGGAATTGATCCGTGACCGGGCCGTGGTCATCAACACGATGTTCACCGTGTGCCGGGGCAGTTGTCCGGGCACCAGCGAGACCCTGCAGCGGCTGCGGGAACCGCTGGGGCTCCTGTTTGGCAAGCGAGTCACGCTGCTGTCGCTTTCCATTGACCCGGCGCGCGACAATCCGGAAGTCCTGCAGCGCTATGCGGATCTCTACGGGGCCGGGAAGGCGGCCGGGGCGGGACAGCCCGACTGGCTGTTTCTGTCTGCGGGAGTGCAGGAGACGGAAGTGCTGCGCCGCTCGCTGGGATTCTATGATCTGAATGCGCGCATCGACGGCGACATTTCGCGGCATGCGGCTCTGCTGCTGTTTGGCAACGACCGTGCGAACCGCTGGTCGACGTCGCCTTCACAGATCCGCGATGGACTGATCTGGGAACCGCTGCGGCGCGTGCTTGGCGACACTCCTGCCGAACGATTCGGCATCACGGAAGGCTGAAACATTTACGACGCATACATGAAATCTCTGACTTCTGTTCTTCTGCTGCTTTCGCTTGGGCATGCGGCCGCTCAGCATCCTGCCGATCAGGTGCGGGCCGCCACGAACAAGGCTCATCTGGTGGGCCATGAGGACGAGGCGCTGCTGGCCCGCATCGAGGCGGCGCTGGCCGAATGGGATCCGCGCAATCTCACCAGCCCGTATGTGAAGGAGATGCAGACCGACCGCGGGAGGAAGCATGCTCTGCGGCGTCCGGACCTTGCGGAATTCATAGCGGATCCCGATGCTGCCCTTGCGCTGGGGAAGGCGCTCTTCTGGGAGATGCGGGCGGGCAGCGACTATGGTGCCAAAGGGGTAACGCAGTCGGGTTCCGAAATGGTTTTTGGAACGGCCTGTGCTTCGTGTCATTATCGTTTTGGTACGGATGCGCGGGACCGGAACACGTCCGCCATGGCGCTGCAGGCGTGGGAAACCTTCGCGCAGGAACGGAACCTTGCGGCGGACCAGCCTGATGATGTGCCCTTTGCGCAGCGCAGCCGGAAGTACGATCCCGCGGCGGACGGGAATGTGAGCCGGCGGGACTGGGAATTCCAGAAGACTGGAAACAGTCATCGCCTTGTCGGTTCGCAGGGTGTCGTGTTCCGGAAGTTCGCCGGACTGCGGGCCGACGGCACGGAGGTTTCGTCCGCCATGCCTGCCGCGGCTGCCACGAAGTCCTTCCGGGACATGTTTGCCGTGGGCGGGGTGGTTTCGCCTGATGGGGGGAACCGGACCCGGCAGATCACGCGGCGCAATTCTCCGAGCGTCATCAATTCCGTTTTCGGGGACCGGCAGTTTCACGATGCGAGAGCGGAATCGACCTTCAACGGCTATTCGATTTTCGGGGATTACGACAAGAGGGTTATTCTCAAGAAGGCGTCGTTCACGCGGAATGCGGATGGCTCCTTCCGGGTGAGCGCCTTTCATCCGGCCACGGTGGCGATTCCGCTGGCGTCGCTGGCCTCGCAGGCGGTTGGTCCGATCGTCAATGAAGTTGAAATGTCGCATTATGGACGGACCTTCCATGATCTGGCGGTGAAGCTGCTGGATGCGAAGCCGCTGGCCGACCAGAGGGTGGCGGCGGGGGATTCGCTGCTGGCAGGCTATCTGGGAGGCGATGCGACTTACCGGCGGCTCATTCAGCAGGCTTTCCGGGCGGAATGGTGGGCAGACGATGGAGAGCGGCCCGCGGAAGGCGGGTTCACGCCACTGAACCGCTATGCGCCGATTGACCGCGGGGATCTGCCGACGCCGATTCCGGCCGGCAGCAAAGACCGGCTGCTGATCAATAATTTCAGTCTCTTCTGGGGACTGTCGATCATGCTTTATGAATCGGTGCTGGTGTCGAACCAGTCGCCCTTCGATGACATGCTGCGCGGCAAGGGAGACTCGGTCGAGGCCACGTGGCGGCGCTATGTGACTGCGGAACTGGCGCGGCTGGATGGAGACAAGCGGGTGGTGCCGGAGGAACCGAAGCTGCCGGGAGGAAACGGCGGCGGCGTGGAGCATCCTGACGAAGTGATCCGCAAGGCGCAGCTGGACAAGCTGATCACGCTGAATGCGCCGCCGGTGCTCACGGGAACGGCCATGTTTCAGCGTGGTCTGCGGGTGTTTGTGCGCAACTGTGCCGAATGCCACATTCCTCCGTACTTCAGCAATGCCGGCGAGATTGAGCTGGCTCCTGACATTCCCAAACCGATCGCCAAGCTGCATGGTCACGCGCTGGTGCGGACGGCGCTGGCGGACGCCTTCAAGGAACGTCTCATCTCGGAGGGCTTCCATCCCGGCGGCGTAACCGATGCCAACCGCGGCGTGCTCGGCAACCGCCTGTATTTCTTCGATCAGGAACGGCTCCCGGTCATCACGGCGCTCGGGCTTCCACTGATGATCGAGAACATGCCGATCGATCCGGTCATGCCGCTCTCGTTCAATCAGACGGCTCCCCCGCCCCGGCAGCCGCGGGTTCCCATGATCACGTGGCTGGGCACGCGTCCGCCGCTGGGATTTGCTCCTTCGCCGCAGCCGGGGGCGAAACCGCTCGAGCCCTATGCCTTCTACGATCTGGGATACTACAACATTGGAGTCTCCGAGCCCCGCTACGACTGGGGCATCTGGGCCTTTGATGGATCCGACGAAGTCATCAGCGTGGAGGAACTGGCGCGGACTGTCACTCCCGGGACAAACCTCCGGCGTGCCGGCGGTGCGGGGACTCCCGGAGGCCGCCGCCAGCTGGATACGGCCGGGAAGCGCGCGCTCGCGGCGAAGCTCAAGCCCGGCATTCTTCCCGAGATTGCGGACCGCACCCTGGCAGCGGAAGCCATCAATGATCTGGCGGGTCAGCTTGAGGAATCCGAGAATGCGGTGCAGACGCTGCGCAGTTCCCTTGATCTCGGATCCGCCTACCGGCTGCCGAAGGAAGCGGAAGGCGAGGACCGGGCGGTGGAGGAGGCCCGGAAGACCGAGTCGATGCAGCAGATGCTGCGGAAGGCGGCGGACAAATGGAAACGGGTGCAGCAGCTGCGGGCGAAGGGAGCCGAGGTTCCCCGGGCGCTGGCGGAGGAGCGCGTGATCGTTCCCATCGACCGCAGTGGCGACCGCAATTACCTTGGTGCGGAATCGAAGCGGAAGGATCTGCATTTCTTCAAGCGGGCCCGCCGCATGGTGATGTCGGAGGAGACGTGGGGTCACCGCAAGCTCTTCATCACCGACAACGAGCTGATGGGCTGGGGTGCCTTCAAGACGCCGAGTCTGCGCAACACTGCCCTTACGGAACCTTACATGCACAATGGGCGTTTCCTGACCCTGCGGCAGGTGCTGCGCTTCTATAGCTTCGACAACACCGGGCTGATTCCGGCCGACGAGGTGCGCAATCCGGATCTCCATCCCGAGATGGGCCGTCTTGATCTCAATCATGATGGGCAGGTGGAGAATGCCGCCGGCGTCCCGGGAGGCATTCCCAATCTGACGAGGGTGCACGATGCGGAATCTCTTCTGTTCTTCATGCACTGCCTCACGGATCCGAGGGTGGAACGGGCAGCGGCGCCCTTCGATCATCCTGCCATTGTGGTCCCGAATGGCTTCCGCATCGAGAATGGCCAGCCGCGTGATGAAGTCATCGAGATCACAGCCTCAAGCCCTGAAGGCGGTGATGCGCCCGCGCAGTTCCCTGCTGCCCGCTGATGGCCTGATCCCACGGACTGATCTCCCCGGCAGGCTTGGCCTCAGACCGGGCGGAGGACGCTTTTGACGACTTCGCCGCGGTGCATTTTCTCGAAGGCTTCGTGCCATGAGGTGACGGGCCAGACGCCGCCGATGATGGGGCGGACGTCGAGTTGGCCGGAGCCGAGGAGGGCGAGGACGCGTTCCCAGATGGGCCAGTTGTGACTGAAGCTGCCCTGGAGGGTGATGTTCTTCTGGACGAGGGGATCGAGGCTGAAGCCGAGGGGATCGCGGCCCCAGCCGACCTTGCTGATCCAGCCGGCTGGGCGGACGAGGTCGAGCGCGGTTTTGAGGGTGATGCTGGCTCCGGCGGCGTCGATGATGCCATCGCAGCCGAGGCCATCGCGTTCCATGGCCCATGTTCTGGGGTCATCGGTGATTGTGTGGCAGCCGTACTGCCGGGCGATGGCGAGGCGGCCGGCGTCCTGGGGGAGGCCGACGACGGCGACTTCGGCTCCGCAGAGTCTGGCCATGGCGGCGCAGAGGATGCCGATGGTGCCCGGGCCGAGCACGAGGACGCGGTCGCCGGGTTCGATGCGGGCGTTGCGGACGACGGCGTTGTAGGCGACGCAGCAGGGTTCGGTGAGGCAGGCCTGTTCGAAGGGGAGCTGGTCCGGAACGTGGTGCAGAATGCGGGAGGGAACCCGGACGTAGCGTGTCATGGCTCCGTTGACTCCGTAGCCGAATCCCTTGCGGGTGGGATCGAGATTGTAGAGTCCCCGGCGGGTCATGGGATTATCCGGGCTGATGATGGCCGCGGTTTCGGAGACGACGCGGTCGCCTTCCTGCCAGTGGTTCACGCCGCTGCCGGTGCGGGCGATGACGCCGCCGAATTCGTGTCCGAGGACCACGGGGTAGTTGACGGGCCATGAATGCTGCGACGTCCACTGGTGGAGGTCGCTTCCGCACACGCCCACGGCGGCCACTTCAAGGAGAACGTCCTCCGGTCCGATCTCCGGGGTTTCGAGTTCCCGGATTTCGACGGAACCGGGATCCGGGGCGAAGTTGACGACCGAGGGGGATTTCATGACTCGGGAATGGCGGGAACTTCCTCACTTCCTCAGCGTCGGTCGGCGTCGCCGAAGCCGAAGCGGCCCGGCTCCTGCAGAGCGAAGTCGCGCGAGCGGAGTTCGAGGTATTCCAGTTCGCCGCTGGGTCCGAATTTCGGGGTCATCTGGATGAGATGGTCCTGGGCGAGGCACCAGAGAAGCTGGCGGCGCGTGATGGCAATGCGGTCGATGTTGATGATGGGGTTCTCCTTCGGCTCGATGACCCACTGGTAGCGGATGCCACGGAGCGCTTCGTGATCGAAGCACGCCTTCAGTGGGGTATCGAGGATGAGCGTCCGCATGGGAGTATCCAGCCAGCGGTTCAGTGGAGGGTAGCGGGTGAAGAGGAAATCATTCGGCACCACCGCCATGGCGTCGCCTGCCTTGAATTTCGGCTGGGGGTCGAGCAGGAGGTCGATCGCGGTGCAGCCGGGGAGCAGGCCAAGGGCAGCGAGAGCGGAAAGGGCGGTACGGTTCATGGGATTGGAAAAAATGGCGCTTTCGGGAGCACCCCCGGATGTCGTCTTCCCGGCGGGGCGGGTGCAAGATGATTTTTCGCGGGAATGCGGCGCCCGCTTCGGTTTCTTCCGACCATGCAACGGACCGGACTGTTCAAGAATGGGGGAAGGATGCCGCTGCAAATTCCCCAATGAATGCTGAATTCTCATTAGGGTTGACAATCGGGGGTGGTCTTGGCTACTGGATTGCTAGTCTGCGCGAGCGGGGGCCTTTGCCTTGCTGGGATTCGGCATGGAAGTGCCGGGGTTGCGCCTGAGCGGCAGGACTGCAAGGAATCATGGCGTTTCAACTTCGACATTTTTTCCGCCGGGAATCCGGGCTGGCGGTTTTGCCGGCGGCTGGAGGGGAGGCTACGGGGCAGAACCGGGAAACTGCGGCGGAATTGTCCGCGGTGGCTCCCCGGGGGACGGCGACGGTGCGGAAACTGCGGATGCTCATTCCGGCGGGCGAAGCGGCCACGGCAGAAGCTGGCGGGGACACCCTTGTGCTGCTGCCGATGTCGGCTGTGGCGAGTGGACGGATGCGGCTGCGGGAGCTTTGGGAATGTGCGCCGTTTCTGTTCCGGGGAGAAGTGGCGGTGGTGGATGCGCGTGAAGTGGTTTTGGGTGAAGAGCCGGCGGGGGCTCTGGAGCAACCGGAGCGGACCGGCGGACTCTGGTCGCGTTTTGCGGAACTGGGTGAACCCCTTGCTGCGGCGGCTCTGCAGGTTCCACCGGGGGGGATTCCGGAGGGTGCGCAGGATTCTGCGGGAAGGGGCCGTGTGCAGGAGCAGAAGGCTGCGGAGATGGCGGGGCCGAGGGAAGTGGCAGCCCTGCTGGGGACGCTGCCGGGGGTGCGGGCCTGTGCCTTATCGGTGGCTGGTGCCGATTCCGGCGCTGGCGGGGATGCGGAGATTTCCTGCGCTCTGCGGTCGGCACTGCCGCAGACAGAAGCCGCGTACCGGAATCTGGCGGCCGGGCTGGCCATCGCGCATGCCGCTGTCGTGACGATGCACGCTGGAGAGGAGGTCCGCACAGTGATGACCGGGAACGGGGTCTTTCTGGTGGTGGCTCACGAATTGCCGGAACTACCCGGGCAGACGGCGGCGCAGTGCCTGGCGGTGGTGCGGAGGCTGGGGTTGATCGGCTGAATTCTCCTGACCCGCATGGCTCTGCTGTTTCATGACACGCGGGAGATCACCTTCAAGGTGGTGTACTGTGGCTGTCCCTTGAGCGGCAAGACGACCAATCTGGCGTGGATTCATGATCGCATGGACCATGGCAGCCGGGGCAAACTGGTTTCGCTGGCGAACTCGCAGGACCGGACCCTTTTCTTCGATTACCTTGCCGTGGAGACGCCGGTGGTGGCTGGATTCCGGACAAGGTTTCAGCTCTACACGGTACCGGGTCAGGTCCAGTACGATGCGACGCGGCAGATTGTCATGCGTGGTGCCGATGGGCTGGTGTTCGTGGCAGACAGCAGCGCGCCGCGGCAGGCAGCGAATGCGGAAGCGTGGCGGTCTCTGCGGGCGATGCCGGGGGGTGTGCCGCAGCTGCCGATGGTGCTGCAGTACAACAAGCGGGATGCGGGTGATGCCGTTTCCCGGGAATACCTGAACCATCTGCTGGGCAACGGGGAGGAAGGTCTGCCGGTCATCGAGGCCTGTGCGGTGCAGGGCACGGGAGTGTTTCCGACACTCAACGCGGTGGCGCGGCTCGTGCTCCGCAGTTTCCTGTCGCAGGCCGCCGGGTTTGCGGTTCCCTGAACTTGATTTCCCCATGGACGCACCGAATCCCTCATCCTGCGACAGACCGGGCATGCCCCTGATGCCTGGTGCGCCGGGGAAGGGCCTGCTGCAGCGGGTGCTGCGGGCGCATTGCGCGGACAGCGACTGTGTGTATGCGGCGGTGATTGATGAAAGCGGCGGAGTGCTGGCACAGACCGGAGAGGCTGCGCTGCAGGATCAGGGCGAGACCGCGGCGCTGGCAGCGGGTGCGTATCATGCGGTCCGGGAAACGGCGCGGAGGCTGGGCGAACCGTCATTCGAAGGCCTGTCGCATCAGGGCCTGCACCGGCACTTTCACCTGGGCCCGGTGGATGACCGCTTTCTGCTGCTCAGTGTATTCGGAAATGACACACGCCTCGCCCTCGTACGGGCCTGTGCCCTCCGGACGGCGGGCCGGCTGCGGGAAGCGCTCGCGGAGGCGCTACCGGGTCCCGTGCGTGGGTTGGCTCCGGCCGATTTCCGGGAACTGCGGGGCGCGGTTTCCGCTTCGCTGCTCGGCGGTGATTTCTTTTCCGGGGGCTGAAGCTGGCGCGGCGGTCGTCCGTTCCTCTTCCCTGCAGCGCGTATCCTTGACATTCAGCGGGATGACGGTCACCTAGGAATTTCCCTGCACCGCTGCGGACGCTGCTGTCTCTCGGATCCGGGAAATTCCTGACTGAGCACAATGAAGAGGATTCTGATACGTCCTTCGCAATGGAGTTTCGACCGACTGCAGAACCGTCTGTTCTCGGATGGGACTTCCTTTCAGGGAGTGTATGGCGATGCCTTCCGGAGCTGGCGTACGCTGGCCGCACAGCGTGGATTTTCCATGGACACATGGGACATGCATCCGCTGAGTTCGGCGGATGTGATCTGGTTCATGGACCTTCCGGCGCATCGGCGGGATGTAGAGGAGGCGCGGAGGCAGGCTCCGCATGCTTTGCTGGTGCTGCAGATACTCGAAACCCCGGCGGTGGGGCCCCATTTCTTCGCCGGGTCGAACCACCGGGATTTCGATGTGATTCTGACTTATGACGGTACTCTCTGCGATGAGCGCCGGTATTTCCGGTATCATCTGCCGCACGCGCTGGTGGCGCGGGAGTCAGATCAGCCCTGGGGTGAGCGGCGCATCTGCTGCATGGTCAACTCAAACCGGCTCGAAGGATACTTTGCTCCGAGGCAGCTGGGGCCGGAAGGTCTGCCGGTAGTGGGCCGGCTGCTCGGTGGCTGGAAGCTTGGGCTTTCCGGCCTGCTTCATCCCACTCGTGGAGAGCTGTATTCTGCCCGGAGGCGGCTGGCCCGCACCGAGGACCGGCTGGGGATCGGCGTGCTTACTGTTTTCGGCAGCAAGTGGAATGGGGAATCGATTTCGTGGTGTCCGTTCTATCCGAATGCTCCCTATGGCTGCCGGGGAGGGGGCAGTTTTCCGGGTGACAAGCTGGATCTGATGGCGGGCTACCGTTTCAGCATTGCCTACGAGAATTTCGAAGGTTCGCGCGGCTACATTTCCGAGAAAATCTTCGATTCCTTTTCGGCGGGCACGGTTCCCGTGTACCGGGGAGATGCCGGGATCCATGACTATGTGCCGCGCGAAGCGATGGTGCGGGCGGATGATTTCCGGAATGAGGAGGAACTGCTGAGGTATCTGCAGGCTTGTCCGGAGGCCGAGTGGCTGCGGATGCGTGAAGCGGGTCGCCTCTTCATGGCCTCCGGGGCCTTCCATCCGTTTACGGGCGAAGCGTTTGCGGATCGCATGATGGAAGTGCTGTCCAAAGCGGTGGCCGTGCGGGCCTGATCTCGGATCATTCCATGTAGAGGAAAGCTGAAGAACTGAGCAGGGCGTGACAGAAGTCCGTGACGGCGGCCGCGCGTGCTTCCGCGGGGCGATCCGGTGGCGGGGCGATGGATTCCTGTCCGCTCACGAGGTCTCGGCGCAGGCCGGTGGCGGGTTCGAACTGCCAGCAGGCGGCAGTGGCGGGCCCCGGGGACGGCTGACGCAGGAGGATCCTGTCCTCGGGGAGAATGCCGAGGTGCAGCCGGATTTCGTCGATCAGTCCATCCCACGGCCGCCCGGCCGTGGTGTCGTTTCCGAGGACGAGACGGGGGAGCAGGCCGAGCGGGCCGGCCAGCGGGTGGGAGGCCACGGACGTCTGGAGAGGTTCGTCATCGTTGGCGAGGTCCTTGACGGAGAAAGTGACGGTGCCTTCGCCGGCTGGGCCGAAGTGAACGGCGGCGGCCAGGTAGTAGCTGCGGTCGAGCTGGAGCTGCAGATCGCTGAAGACCGCCTCCGTCGTGGATCTGCCGTCGGCGAGTCGGCTGCGCAGCTGGAGAACCGGCATCTGGGGCTTGCGGCGTGATTGCTGGCCTGTCACGCCGAGTGACCAGCCGTTCTCAGTGCTGCTGGGATCCCATGAGGCAGCGATCGTGCGGACATCGCCCTCCGTTGCGATGGAGCGGAGGAGGACGACGGCTTCCACCGTGAAATCGGTACCGGTGAGATCCGGCGGGCTGTTGATGGAGAGGCCTGCGCTGGGCGTTTCCGGAGCGATGACCACGGCTCGTCCGTCGCGGTGGGGCATGGGTTCGGTGGGGTAGGCTGCTTCGCGGGCGCGATCGGTTACGGCGATGGCGGACGAAGCCGAGAGGAAGGAGAGTGACTCCTCGAGGGAATCCGCGTCGGGAAGGCGTCCCGCAGTCCGGAGCCATGCTTCGCTGATGAGGCTGGCGAGGTTGTCGCCGTGGCGTGCAAGGAGGGCGGTGGCCATGGCCTCGGCCCGTTCGCGGAGGAATCGTCCATTGGCGAGGAAGAGACTCTGGAGAGCCGTGGTGGTGGTATCCCGCTGCGGCGTGCTCGTGAACTGCTGCGGGGCATCGAAGACCTCTGCGACCGGCTCCCGCACGTTGCGGAGGAGTTTCAGATAAATGGCGCGCCGGGGTTTTGTGAAGTCGCTGCCCGGTCCCCCGGCCGGGGTGAGTTCCAGTTCGCCGCTGGCGGAGTGGATGGCGTCGCGGATCTGTTCACTGTCGAGGCGGCGGGTGGTCCAGCGCCAGAGCAGGCGGTTGGCAGGATCGGCGAGGGCGGCCGGTTCCGTGTGCGGCGAGCGACTGGACTGCCGCCATGCCCGGCTGGTGACCATGAGGCGGTGGAGGCGCTTGAGTTTCCAGCCATGCTTCGTGAAATCGGCCGCGAGCCAGTCGAGCAGTTCCGGATGGGATGGAGGGTCGCCGAGTCGCCCGAAGTCGCTGCTGGTGGTGCTCAGTCCCTGTCCAAAGTGCTGCTGCCAGATGCGGTTGACGAGCACACGGGCGGTGAGGGGATTCTCCGGAGAAGCGATCCAGCGGGCGAGCGCACTGCGGCGGCCGGTGGATCCATGGTCCGCCGACATCATGGGTTCGGGGACTCCGAGGACCCTTGGGAAACCAGGTTTGACAGGGCCAGCCCGTTCCCGGCCCGGGATGAACGTGTCCGGAACATCCGGGCCGAAGTTGCGCACGGTGAGCGCCTGCGGGAGCGTGGCGGGACGGAGGTGCGCAAAGCCGGCGAGTTCGCGGCGCAGGACCGTTAGCCGTTCCTTGTCGGCACCCTTGATTTTCCCGTCGAGCCGGGCCCACTCGTAGGTGATCTGGCGCCATGCGAGCGAAGCGACGGGCCGTTCCGCGGGCGTCCATGTGGCCGGGTCACGGGTGAGCAGGGCCCGTGTCTCCGGAGGGAATTTTTCAATCGCTTCATCGCGCGCCTTTTCACGCCATGGCAATTCGATGGCTTCGATCTGGCTGCGCAGACTGGCGGTGGCCTGTTCCCACGCGGTTTCCTGCTGCTTCCACGCGGCGATTTCGTCCGGTCGGGCCGCGGGGGCGGACTCCGGCAGTTCCAGGCCCGCGAAGAATGCCTTCAGCTGGAAGTAATCGGTCTGCAGCAGGGGATCGAATTTGTGGTCGTGGCAGCGGGCGCACTGGAGACCGAGGCCGAGAAAGACATCGCTGGTGGTATCGGTGATGTCGTTGAGGATGGCATCCCACTGCCCCGCGGCATCGCGGTTATTGTACTCGTAGATCCCCGCGCGGAGGTAGCCCGTCGCCACGAGTGCCTCCGGATTGCCCGGAAGCATCTCGTCCCCTGCCAGTTGTTCCATGATGAAGCGGTCCCATGGCTTGTCGGCATTGAAGGAAGCGATCACATAGTCGCGGTATCTCCAGGCTTCCGGACGGTAGTCATCCGCCTTGTAGCCATCGCTTTCCGCATAGCGCACAAGGTCGAGCCAGTGACGCGCCCAGCGTTCTCCGTAGTGGGGACTTTCCAGAAGCCGGTCGACTGCCTTCCCGAAGGCATCGGGATCCGGATCGCCGCAGAAGCGGTCGATTTCCTCAGGGGGAGGCGGAAGCCCCATGAGGTCGAGCCAGAGGCGACGGATCAGGATGTCCCGGGAGGCTTCCGGGGCAAAGCCGAGCCCCGCCGCCTGCAGCTTTGCGGCGACAAAGGCGTCAATGGGGTGCTGCTCCGGGCCGGCGGGAATGGCGGGGACCGTGATGGGCTGAAAGGCCCACCATGCCCGGTCCTTGCCGATGATTCCGGCGTCGTCTGCCCATGCACCGCGGACCAGCGTCAGCGTGCTGGCGACTGCCAGCAGCGTGCGGGAAGGAAAGGAACGGCTCGCGTGACTTCGCGGGGGCATGGCGGCATCCTGCCACAACGGCAAGGATGCCGCCAATCCGCATCAGCGGCCAACCAAATCGGAGCGGGGCCTCGGGAGGCTGTTGAAGAACCGGGAGCGGCTGCGCCGTGGGCTTGGGGGATGGGGTCCCCTGCGGGCGGCGGGGCCTTTTTCCAGATGGCTTCCCTGCGCCGCTGTCGAAGGTCTCGACCTTCTCCCTGGCTGCGCCTCGCCTTGTGGAAAAATTCCGCGCCGCGCTACCAGCCCGGGTTCTTCAAAAGACTCTCAGCCCGGTGCACCGCCGCGCCGGTAGCGGGCCGCGCGCAGACGCTGTTCAAATTCCTGTTTGAGGACAGCGGCGGCTTCCTTCACTTCCGGTTCCCCGCCGCCGTGCTGGACGGCGCGGAGGAGGGTGACGACGAGGTGAAGGACCTTGCGGTAGCCGGGCCATTGTTCTGGGGTGATTGTCATGGATGGAGCGGGTTTATTGTTTTAGTTGCGCCGCAGCTTTGGTAAAACTGCCGCACGAAGGCAAAAAAACGGTGGCGCTTCACGGGTGACACCTGCGATTAACGACACGCGCATCGTAGGAATAACGGTCTCGCTCTAACTTGTCTAGAATAATTTTTCCTATACATTTGTTATACTGTTTTCAGAGCGGACTGAGCAGGTGATCTGGAGTTGGTGTGACTGGTAATCTGTGCTTGCCAAGGCCTTACTGCGCGTGGCAGAGTTGCATGGAAACCTCTCTATAATTCCTCGAATATGTTCACTCACTGCGTCATTTTCTGGACCGACCCCGGCCAACCTCATGCTGCGGATGAATTGCTGGCAGGCATGGAAAAATACCTGCGTCCTATTCCTGGATGGCTGCATTTTCACTGTGGCCGCATGCAGCCGAGTGATCGTCCGGTGGTGGAGACGAGTTATGCGGTGGGGTTGAACCTCGTGTTTCCAGACCGTTCAGCGGAAGTAGCGTATCAAGTGCATCCTCTGCATGTGGAGTTCATTGAAAAGGTCTTCCGTCCTTTGTGCACGAAGGCGGTCGTTTATGATTTTGCCTGAGGTTCGGGTGGGTTGGTGGCAGTGGTACTGGTGACGCAACCGGTGACCGAGCCCTGCAGGAAGCGGGTGTGGAAGGTGTCGCCTGGAGCCAGTTCCGATGGGTGGCGGACGACTTGTCCGTCGGCATTGGTGGTGCAGGTGAAGCCGCGCGCGAGGGTGCTTTCTGGTCCGAGGGTCCTGAGGAGGGCGGATTGGCGGCTGAGGGAATGGCGGAGGCGTTCGGTTTTGCTGAGGCAGCGCTGGTGGAGGCGTTCGGCGGCCATGGCGAGGGCGGCGCGGCGTTCGGCGAGGATGCGGTCGGGGTGCCGCTGACTGAGGCGGTGGGCCATTTCGCGGAGGCTGGTGGATTCGGCGGCGCAGCGGCTGGCGGTGGCGGTGCCGAGTGATTCTGCGGCGAGATCGAGGTGCTGTCTCCATGGGAGGAGGATGCGTTCCGGGTCGCGTCGGAGGGTGCCACGGCTGCTGAGTTCGAGGACTCTGCGGAGGTTCGCGATAATGGACTGGAGGCGGCGGTCCATGCGTTCGCGGGCGGCGGAGAGGCCTGCGAGGAGTTCCATCCGGTCGGGAGCGAGCAATTCAGCGGCGGCACTGGGGGTGGGGGCGCGGAGGTCGGCGGCGAAGTCGGCGATGGTGAAATCGATTTCGTGGCCGACGGCATTGATGATGGGGATGGGGCAGGCGTGGATAGCGCGGGCGACGATTTCCTCGTTGAAGGCCCAGAGGTCTTCGATGCTGCCGCCGCCGCGGGCGGTGACGATGGTATCGATGCGGGGGAGGCTGTCACCGGAGGCGCTGCTGAGCATGTGGAGGGCAGCGGCGATTTCCCCGGCGGCTCCGATGCCCTGCACGCGGACGGGAGCGATGAGGATGTGGAGCCATGGGGCGCGTCGGGTGAGGACATTGAGCATGTCCTGAAGGGCGGCTCCGGTTGGGGAAGTGACGATGGCCACCACGGCGGGCATGGCGGGGACCGGTTGCTTGCGGTCGGCATCGAAGAGGCCTTCGGCAGCGAGTCTGCGTTTGAGGGCGTCGAACTGGAGCTGGAGTGAGCCGGCCCCGGCTGCCTCGATGCGTTTCACGACCATCTGGTACTGGCCGCGGGCTTCGTAGACGGTGAGGTCGCCCTGCAGCTGTACCGCCATGCCATCGCTGAGGGGGGTACGGACGAGCTGGGCCTGACCCTTGAAGAGGACGCAGGCCAGCTGAGCACCGCTGTCCTTGAGAGTGAAGTAGCAGTGGCCGCTCGACTGGCGGCGGAAATTGCTGATTTCGCCTTCCACCCAGATGCTCCGGAAGTTGCCTTCGATGGTATCGCGGACGCGGCGGGTGATCTGGGAAACCGAGAGTGGTTTCGGTGGGGGCGGCGTGCTGGGGGCTGATGTGAAAAGGTCCATGGGCGGAGGGGCTTAGCCGAGCTGGAGCAGAATCTTGCCGCTGCGTCCAGCCGAAGCGGCGTGACGGAGGGCTTCGGTTACTGACGAAAGCGGATAGACGGCAGCGACCGGCTGATGGATGATTCCCGCAGCGACCAGCTGGGCGAGCTGCATGTAGAGCTTCTGACCTTCCTCCTCCGGGAACGATGCCAGCCAGCGGGTCAGCCAGAAGCCGGAGAGTTCGATTCCTTTGAAGATGAGGAGTCCGTTGGGGACCTTGAGGGGCTGGCGGCCCATGGCTCCGTAGGTCAGCAGTCGCCCCCCGGGCTGCAGAAGATTCATGAGCCGCAGTGCGCTGTCGCCGCCCACCGCATTCAGTCCGAGGGCGGCAGGATGGAAGCCGGGAAGCGCCGCCGCGGCAGCCAGCGCTTCCTCATCGTCAGGGAGAACCGCATCGGCACCTGCAGCAAGGCAGGCGGCCGCGCTCTCAGGCCGCCGGACGAGGCTGAGGGAGCGGAGCCCCAGATGGCGGGCCAGACCGATCACGCAGTGTGCGGCGGCTGAGCTGGCGGCATTCTGGAGAATCCAGCTGCCCGGCGCGGGGAGACCGTGGCTGTGGAGCAGCCCCCATGCGGTCGCCGGATTGACCCGCAGCATGGCAGCCTGCTGCGGGTCAAGGCCTTCCGGCAGGCACAGGATATCCCTGGCAGGAAGGACGATGGACTCGGCCCAGCATCCGGATGGCCGCAGGGGCATGGCCAGCCTGCCCACGGGAAGCGATTCCGCGCCCGGGCCCACCGCTTCGATAATCCCGCACCCTTCCATACCGGGAACGGCAGGCCGTTGAGGTTTTGTTCCGTATGTGCCGCTGATGAGGTTGAGATCCGCTGGGTTGATGGGTGCAAACCGCATCCGCAGCCTGACTTCTCCTTCTTTCAGTTCCTTATGTTCAAGTTTTTCCAACGCAATCACTTCATGCGCGGGACCAGTCGTGTGAAAGCGTGCCGTCCATTCCATGGGGGTGAATATTGAAGTGAATCCGTGTTTGTGCGAGGGGCTTGTTCCCTTCCGTGTCTAAGAAATGTGCACAAAAAGTTGGACAAAAGATGAACTGTCCAATATTTGTCTCGAATTGTAATCGCGGATTCGGGCACATGAAGCCACTGGATGCGGCGCTTACAGAGCACATCTGCCAGGCAACCAACCAAAAAAACTGAGTCCATTCTCCATGAAAACCGCGACAAACACGACAAGGGAAGGTGAAGTGAACACAGTGACACCCGAGATCATGGGCCCGGCGGCGGATGCCGCTGTGATCGATGATCAGTCTGATCTTAAGCAGATGCTGCGGGGCATTGCGAATGGTGACCGTGCCAGCTTCGCCACTTTCCATGGACGCTTCACTGGCATGGTGTATGCGACCGCGATTCAGGTGCTGCACAACCATGAAGACGCCGAAGACTGCACGCAGGAAGTTTTTGCTTCCCTGTGGAGCAAGGCGGGCATGTATCTTGACGACCGTGGCAAGCCGTCGACCTGGCTGGCAGCGATGGCCCGGAACCGAGCCATTGATAAGCTGAGGGCCCGTCAGCGCCGGAGCCGTCTCAACGATTCCTTCGAGGACGAATGCCGGATTGATGAACCCGTGACGAGGATTGACCCGTCGAAGCAGGCTGGGGTTTCCGAACTGACGGGGCACGTGCGCAGTGCGGTCATGCAGCTGTCGCCCGAGCAGTCCGAAGCGATCCGCATGGCCTTTTTTGAGGGTCTTACGCAGTTGGAGATTTCCCGGAAGACCGGTGAACCCCTTGGCACGATCAAGGCGCGGATCCGGCGCGGTCTGGGCCGCCTGCGGACCCTCATCAAGGAATGAGCGGCGGGACAGTCGATTGATCGCAATTCAGAGCAGCAGGACCGGCGGGGAGAACCGCCGGTTCTGTCGTTTCCGGGGGGTGGTGGCGAGCGAACTCTAGTGGCTGAGGACTGCCGAGGCGGTGCAGTCGTGGCTCGGCGTGATGCGCAGCCAGCGGGCCTGGACTTCCGGCGGGAGGGCGTGCCGCGCGGATTCACCGGCAGGTACCGCGATGGTTTTCCATGGCACCCAGAGTCCGTCGCCGGTGAGGTCGAGTTCCACTGTGAAATTCACGGGGCCTGCTGAGTGGTGCGACACATTCAGTTCGCGGCGTGCAAATCCCCAGATGAGGCAGGGGTCGCTGGAGACGCCGGCTTTGATGGCCGAATCGAGCCACGGGCCGCCGGTACCGGTTGGCCGCGGGAATTTCCAGAGATCGTCCACCGCGCCGGCCCAGACAGCTGCTTTGCCATCGTCGCTGCGGATGATGTGTTCGCCAGGCGGGGCGTCGGCGGCGACACCTGTCATGATGAGCAAGCCCCGCCATGAGCAGTAATCGTGAATGCGGCGGTTGTGCGTGCAGACCGGGCGCACCTTGGCGAAGCCTCCGGCGTTTTCCGCGGGAAGTTCGTAGAACGTGCCGCCGGCATTGAAGAGATCGCGCTCGGTGCAGACTTCGCGGCAGACACGGGCTGGTCCCGCAGCGCCATCCTTGTCGAACGCCGGTTCGCCCTTGGGAAGGCGCCAGCGTCTGCCGGAATCGTCCGTGTAGATGATCGAGGCGGCATCGGCCGTGAGCACGCCGGCGGGAATCGCGCAGTTCGCCTTGTGATAAGCGAGGGCCGCGGGATCGTCCACGCGCTGGAGCTTCAGGTCAGCGTCGAGTTCGTAGAGCGCGCTGCCGGCGGCGGGCATGCAGTGGAGCGTGCCCTTGTTCTCGGCCCGGGCGCGGACGGTGGCGGCGAGGGTGAGATCCGATGAGACTGTCGCAAGGCCTTCAAAAACGCTCTGACTCTCTGGATCGGAGGGCCTGCGGGCTGGTCCGCCGGTGAAAAGCGCGGTGGCTTTGGGGAGCGGTTGATCGCTGCGCAGCCGAATCCACACCGGAGGCGAAGGCGGTTGTTCGTCCACGACGCCATCCCTCGTGGCTCTGCCGCGGCCTCTGCCTTTGCCCGTCTCACTGGGCAAGTAGTGGTATTCCCATCCGCCGTCGTTTGTCCTGCGGAAGTTGAGCCAGTCGAAATTAATCCACTGCCCGGCCGAGGCATCCAAAGTCACGGTGAACCACTTCGTCCATTTGCCGCTCCCTGAGTCGTCCCGTTCGATGGCGATGGTGGTCGGCTTGTCACAATCGCCGGCAAGATACAGGCCATAGTTGCTGGTGCCGCCCGATAGTCCTCCGAACAGAAACGGATCGCTCGCGTCGCCTGCCTTGACGTCCTCACTCAGCCACACGGCTCCCTGACTGAGGGTGGGCCCCAGATCGCGCAGGGCTTCGCGTTTCATGAACCAGAGATTCGACTGACTCTGGGGCGGGGCGATGCTGCCCTTGGCCTTCCGTTTGTTGAGGAACTCGCTCTTTGCGGAGTCGTCGCAGCCGAAGACGATCTGGTCCTGCCATGCGCAGAAGTCGCCGATGACTTTGATGTAGCTGCTGAGGGGGCGGATGCCTGCGGTGCTGGCTGCGGAGAAGGTACGTGGAAATTCCCAGAACATGCCGTGCATGGTCATGAGGAGCGGGCCATCACCCACTTCGCGGATCCGGGGCCATTCTGTATTCCAGCCGTGCGCGCCGTCGTAGCTGTTGCTGGCTTTGGGGAGTCGGAAGCTGTGCCACTTGCCGCCGTCGCGCAGCATGAGGATGAGTGATTTGTGATCCCAGCCGACGCTCCAGACCGGGTCGTTGGGCTTGCCGCCGGCGATGCCGCCCGGGCCGGTCACTTCCGTGAACTGATTGCGGCGCACCACGGTCCATTGGTCGGCCTTGCCGTCCCATTCGGCCAGAACGCCGCTGGCAGCTTTCGGATTTCTGAGCGCATCCGGGCCATGCTCGCCGTTGTTGGCGTAGATGTAGCGGCCCTGCGACGAGTAGAATCCCTTGCCATGATAGCCGGGCAGGTCGGCCGCGCGTCCCTCCATGGTTTCCGTGACCGCCTTCTTTGCGGTGCCGCCCTTCCTGAGTTGCTCGTCCACCCAGAGGTTCTTCACGGCGAGCGACGTCACATCCACTTCGTAGAAGCCCTCCTCCATGGTGGCGTAGACGATCTTTCCTGCCGGATCCGTGAGGTGCCGCGCCAGTCCCGTGTGACGGCCGAACATGGTGCTGTAGGGGATCGTGCGGACGCCACGCTGGGCATCGATGGCATACGGCCCGATGAAGAGCTGCTGCGATTCGGCATGAATCATCCTGTTGGCCGGGGTCCCGCCAATGCTTTCCGGTCGGATGATCTGCTGAAGATCGGGCGTGATCTCGTAGAGCTTGTCCGACGACCCCTTCGGCTGATGCGGGGCATAGGTCACGACCCAGAGCCGGTCCGCCCACGGCACGACGGCCCCGGTCCCGCATTCCCCCTCGTTGTTGAACATGGCGAGGTGCGGATAGATACCCGAAATCTGCCGCGGCGCAGCACAGGCCAGCGGGGCGAAGCTAAGGGACAAGACAAGAGCAGCTCGGGTCATGGTTCTGGAAATGACAGTGAAAATGCCAGGAGAAATCGGGAAATTGGCTGCGTGAAGGTTTCGCTGTGCTGAAGGCTATGCAGGCGTCCCGCGAGGAACATGAAGACCGAATCCTTGCATGCCGGCAGAGCCTGCCATGAACTGCAGAGACACCCCTGTTCTGGTTGCGGCCATGATGCCAGGAGAAGGATTCAGTCCCGCTGGGCTGCGCAGCCTGGAAAATGCGGGCGGCTTGATGTTCCCTGCATAGCGTGCTTTGGTTGAGTCATGAAGGTCACGGTACCGGCGATGGACGAAGTGGTGCGGCGGGCGCGGGCTCATGGGCTGGTGCTGCTGAGCGGGGTGGTGCCGGGCATACGGAGTGATCTGCGGTATGGCCGGGCCGGCAATTTTTCGGGGTCTCCGCTGTATCCGGAAGGGATGCCCGTGCTGCTGCAGGAAGATGTGGCGGCGGCGCTGGGCCGGGCGCGGTCGGCGGTGCTGGCGGGTGGCTATGATCTGCTGGTGTGGGATGCGTGGCGTCCGGCGGAAGCGTCGCAGCTTCTGTGGGACCGGATCCGCGATCCGCGTTTTGCGGCGGAGCCCGGGCGCGATGGGCGCTGGAGCTGGCATTGCTATGGCCGTGCTGTGGATGTGACGCTCTGCGATGCCGCCGGCCGGGCCGTGGCCATGCCATCGGATTTCGATGACTTCACCGCAGCGGCCGCGGCGGACTATGCGGGGGACGATGCTGCGGTGGCGGCGCGGCTGCGGTTGCTGCAGGAAGCGATGCGGTCGGCTGGGTTCCGCACGCTCGATGCCGAGTGGTGGCATTTCAGCATGCCGGTCGATCCGGTGCCGGTGGTTCCGGTGACAGCGGCGGAACTTGGACTGGTGCTGCCGGACTGAGCGGGGGGAGGATTACTCTGGTTACCCTGTGGACCCGAGTTTCCGGGCGATGTCCTCGAGTGGAATGCCCTTGGTTTCCGGGACCATGGCTTTCACCCAGATCAGCTGGAGGATCATCATGCCGGTGAAGATGAGGAAGACCGCGCCGGGTGGGAGGGCAGCCATCAGGAGCGGGAAGACTGTGGTGAGCAGGGCCGCAAACACCCAGTGGGTGGCGCTGCCAAGGGCCTGCCCTGCGGCGCGGCAGCTATCCGGGAAGATTTCGGACAGGAAGACCCAGATGACGGCACCCTGCCCGATGGCGTGCGCGGCGATGAAGGCGAAGATGCAGAGCAGGACGATCGTGCCGCCGGGTCCGGCGGCGCGGGAGGACGCCGTCAGTACTTCCGTGGCGGCGGCGACCGCTGCTTCGCGCTGATTCACTGGATCGAAGGAAGCCGGGAGCGGGACGGAGGCGGCCCCCGAGCGGGGGTCGGCGGAGGCGGCTGCCAGAGCGTTCCAGCGTTGCGAAAGATCCGAGCGGAGCGCATCCACGCGGGCCGGATTGGCCGACGCGAGGGCCGCCGCCGCATTCTTCAGGTCGACAGCAGCGGAAGCCGCCCGGAACTGAGGAGCCCAGTGGAAGAACGCCGCCGCGCACAGGCCGAGTGACAGAATGTAGCCGAGGGAACCGATGTAGAGGAGGGTGCGGCGGCCCAGCCGGTCGATCAGCCAGAGGCCAGCGAACGTGAAGACGAGGTTGGTGATGCCGATGCCGATGGATTGGCCGAGGGCGTTCTCGCTTCCGGTCAGTCCAAAGATACGCGGGGCGAAGTAGAGGACCGCATTGATACCCGAGAGCTGATTGAAGAACGCGATGAGGAACGCAAGCACGAGGGGTCGCCGTACGGTCGGCGAAAGCAGGCCCTCGACCCGCTGACCCTGCACCGCGGGAGCTGTGCGGATGCGGTCCGCGGCAGCGGTCACCGCAGCAGCATCGGCCTCCGGCATCATGGCGCGCAGCACAGTGGCAGCCTCGGTCTCACGTCCGCGTGACAGCAGCCAGCGCGGGCTTTCCGGAATGAGGAAACACGCCATGGTATACAGCAAGGCAGGCAGCGCTTCCGATCCCATCATCCAGCGCCACGCATGTTCCCCTGTGTTCCGGAGCAGCCAGTTCGAGAGAAAGGCCATGAGAATGCCGAAGACGATATTGAACTGAAACATGCCCGTGAGGCGGCCGCGTCGGTCGGGCGGCGAGATTTCCGAAATGTAGAGCGGAGCCGCCACGGTGGAAATCCCCACCCCCAGTCCTCCGATGAAGCGTGCCACAATGAACGACCATGGATCGCCTGCGAGAGCCGACCAGACGGCGGAAACGAAGTAGAGGATCCCGATCCAGAGGAGCGTGGGGCGGCGGCCCCAGCGGTCAGTCGGCCAGCCACCGAAGACCGAGCCGAGCACCGTCCCATAGAGGGCCGAGCCCATGACAATGCCGTGGAGGCCAGGGGAAAGATTCCAGAGCGACTGAATCGTCTGCTCCGCTCCCGAGATCACGACGGTATCGAATCCGAAGAGGAAGCCCGCGAGGGCAGAGACGAGCGACCAGAAGAAGATGCGGGAAGGCATGGGGGAAGTAGAGCGGGAATTGGGATGAAGGTGGTCAAGGCCGGGCACTGGCCCATGTGGTCGGGACGCGGGTGGCGCGGATATGTTCGCCGGATTCGAAGAGGCAGAAGAGGTCGCCGCCGGGGAGGACCGTGAGATCCGAGTAGGCGCCGGGTCCGGGGTCGATGGTTTTCGGTTCTGACCATGTGGTGCCGCCGTCGCGGCTGAACTGGAGGGAGAGGTTTTCGCGGCGGCCGCGGCCACCGGGTACTTCCTTGCCTTCCTTGTCGCGTCCGACCGTGCGCGGGCAGCTGAAGTAGAGAGTTCCGTCCGGGTGGGCGGTGAGGCCCGCCATGCAGACGGGTTCCCAGAGGGTGTCGACGAAGCGTGGATCCGACCATCCGGTGGCTCCGTCCGGGCTGGTGGTCAGGATCTTCCGGTTGGGGAGGGACGGGCTGCGGGCGAGGAAGGCGACGCGGCCATCCGGGAGGGCAGCGACTGCCGATTCGTTGGGATGGCGGAAGGGAGCGCGGTCCGGGACGGCGATGTCGCCGGCCTTCCATGTGCGTCCGTGGTCGTCGCTGAAGATGGTGCCGCAGGCGGAGGGGGCATGGGCCCCGGGTTTTCCGTACGCCAGCCAGATGGGGACCACGAGGCGACCGGAGGCGAGCTGGATGCCGTGGCCGGGGCCTGTGGCGATGACCTTCCAGTCGTAGTGTTTCCGGAACGGTTCGAAGCAGGCCGTGATTTCCGTGGGCTGGCTCCATGTGAGGCCGTCGTCCGTGCTGCGCATGGAGAAGCAGCGGGCGTAGTTGAGGCAGTAGAGGAACTCGATGGCACCGGTGGTGCGGTCAGCGATGGCGACTGGATTGTTGACCGTCTGTTCCGGTTCCCCGCCTTCTGTCTGATGGGGATGGCCGCCGATGCGTTCGCCGTGGTGAGCGATGTGCTGCGGGGGCAGCCATGTGCGGCCTCCGTCGGTGGAGCGGCGCAGGTGAATCTCGATTTCGCCCCAGTCCGCGCTGCTGTTCCGGCGTGCTTCGGCGTAGGCGAGGACGGTACCCTTGGCAGTGACGACTGTCCCTGGAATCCGGTAGCGGACGATGCCGTTCAGGCCCGCGGGAAAGACATCCGTGGCTTCCGGAGGGTTGGCTCGAAGCGGCAGCATCGTCAGCAGCATCAGAAAGATCGGCGGAAGGAATTTCATGGCAGGCAGGAATGGAGCGGTGCACCTCACGATGGCAGCGGTGCTGGGCAGGGCAATGGACGGGGCAGGGCGCCGGGGCCACGCATTTCCGGAGGGCGGGGTCAGGGAATGCCGATCACGAGCCGACTCGCAGCCACCTCGTGAATGAGGTCGCGCAGGCGGTAACCGGTGGGCTGGATGGCGCGGATAATGCGTTCGGTTTCGCCGCGGTCCCGCGGGGTGAGCTGGCGTCCGGCCGCGTAGGTGAGCAGGCTCATGGTGAGGCGCCGGGCAATCTGTTCCTCTTCGCCGACGAGGTACTGCTTCATGGCCGCGAGGTCTGCGATGGGGCGTCCGTCGGAGAGGACCGAAGTCGGATCGATGGGTTTTGGCTGGTCGCCTCCGCGGTAGTGCGTGCGCCACAGTCCGAGTTCGTCGAAGTTTTCGAAGGCGAAGCCGAGCGGATCGATTTTCCGGTGGCAGGTCTGGCAGGACGCCTGGGCGCGGTGGGCTTCCAGTTGTTCGCGGATGGTGCGGGCACCGCGGAGGTCCGGCGAGAGTGGTTCGATGTTGGGCGGCGGTGGTTTGGGAGGGAGGCCGAGGACACTTTCGAGCATCCAGACGCCGCGCACCACTGGCGAGGTATCGACGCCATTGGCAGTGGCCGTCATGAGAGCGGGCATGGTGAGGAGGCCCCCTCCGTGGGGTGGGCGTGCCGGAACGCGCCGGAACGCGTCGCCCCAGACGTCCTCGCGCTGGTAGATCCACTGGGCCGTGCGCTCGTTCAGGTAGGTATAGTCCGAGTCGACGAGGTCGCGCACCGGGCCGTTGCGCTGCACGAGGTCGGCGAAATAGGCATCGATTTGCCGGCGGAGCTGTTCCTCCATCTGGCGGTGGAAGTAGAATCCGCCCGGGGGCGGCATGGATCCGAGCCGGTCGAGCCGCAGCCAGCGTTCCGGGAAGCGGCGGATGAATGACGCGGCGCGCGGGTCGTGCAGCATTCGTTCCACCTGAGCGCGGCGCACCGTGGGGTCGGATAGCCGTTCCGCGGCGGCAAGTCCGCGCAGTTCGTCATCCGGCATGGACGACCAGAGGAAGTAGCTGAGCTGGGAAGCGATCTGGTAGTGATCCGGGCGGGCGGGGCGCTGGAGGTAGCAGAAGCGCGGGGAGGCGAGGATGGCGGTGCAGGCGGTGCGGAGGGCCGCGGCGCGGTCCACTCCGCGGGCGATTTCGGTTTCGGCGAGGGTGGTGAAGCGGGCGACTGCGGTGGCATCGACCGGGGCGCGCCATGCCTTGGTGGCGAAGGCGGTGAGGACGTCGGCGATTGGTTCCGTGCCGTGCTGGCCATAGATGAGGGCATGTCCCTGCGGCGGCCAGCTCATGGGGAGAGGTTCCAGGGTGAGGCGGTGGATGCGGAGGTGCGGGCCATCGTATCCGCGGCTGAAGAGGGCGTGTGCCATTTCCTGCTGGTACTGGTTCCGGGTGGCTTCCGGGGCATCCCCGGGTGGCGGTGGGCGGTGTGCCTCCGGACGGTACTTTGCCACGAGCTTTTCGGGAGTGAGGCCCCGTTCGTGTGGGGCGTTTTCCCAGCCCAGCCATGGCAGCCATGCTGCGTCGATCCATGCATCGAACTGGAATTCGTGCCGCTGGCCGTCATCGGGAACTGGCCATTGGGCCAGCATGAGGGTATCGGGATTTCCCTCATTGTAGGCGCCGCGGCGGGAATTGATGAGGTGGAGTCCGAGGATCATGGGTTCGTCCTGGCGGCTGCGGATGAGTTCGCCCCATGGATGGTGCTGGTGGTGGGCCGAGACTTCGATGCGGATTCTCCATGATGCAGAGGTGCCGACGCCCTTTCCGGCGATGGCCCCTGGGGCGAGGCGTCCGACATTCGAGGCCGCCCCTGGTTCGCGGTAGCGTTCCATGAGGACGTCGCAGTCGCGCAGGAACGGCCGGGCCAGTCCCTCCAGCCCGGCTGGTCCGTCCGTGCGGATCGGAGCGGTGAAAACCATGGTTTTCCGCTCCGGCGGGGGGCCGCTGACCGTGGCGAGGTCGAGGCATTGTTCTGCGGCACCCATGACCAGCCGCAGGAGGAAGTCCGACATGACGAGGCGGCTCCCGACGGTATCGAATCCGTGTTCCGATTCGTCCGCGGGGAATTCCCGGATGGGGTCGTCGCTGTGTCGCGAAACGCTGCCGTCGCCATTGGCGTCCTCCGGTTTCGGAATGCCGGGGTTGTGGAACATCGGCTGTTCCAGTCCGAGGAGATCGCGCAGGGTATTGCGCAGTTCGATGCGGTTGAGTCTGCGGATGACCGGGCTGGCGGGTTGCGCGAGGGCGGAGGCGTAGGCCTCGTCGAGGTGTGGCTGAAGATCAGCGAGCACGGTTGCCACTTCCTCGCGGGAAGGCCGCGTGCGGCTGGGCGGGGGCATGTCTCCGCGCCGGAGCTGATCCCCGATGGCCTGCCATTGGGCGAGTACCGTTTCGTCGTGCAGGTCGGTGCCGAGCGTATCGAGCCGGAGTCCTGCCTTCTGCTGATCCGGTCCGTGGCACTCCGTGCAGTGGGCCGTGAGGAGAGCGGTGAGGCTTGCGGGCGGAGCAGGGGCCGCCTTGAGATTGACGGCGGCAAGGCCTGCCGCCGCGAGGAAAGCGGTGCGGGATGTCATGACCATGAGAGACCGCTGAGGGTGCCGGTGCTGGTGCCGAAGCGGTCGGTTTCCACGCCGCAGTGCTGGAGGATACTGAGAAGGAGGTTGGCAGCCGGCAGGCGTTCGCGGCGGCCTTCTGGGAGGACGCGGTGTTCCCCGAGCTGGAAGGAACTTCCGGCGAGGAGCAGCGGCAGATTGCGGGTTGTGTGCTGGCCAGTGGCCATGCCGCATCCGTAGAGAATGACCGTGTGGTCGAGCAGAGTGCCGCCATTGAGGGGGTCTGGCTGATCCTTGAGCAGGTCCATGAGATGGGCCAGCATGGCGATCTGGAATCCTTCGATCGCCTTGAGGGCTGCCACTTCCACCGGGCGTTCTCCGTGATGGGAGAATCCGTGATAGCCACCACTGAGGCCGAAGTCGCCATTCGCGAATCCACTCGTCAGTGTGAAGATGCGGCAGGAATCCGTCTGCATCGCCAGCACCATGAGTTCGATCATGGACCGCAGGTCATTTTCGGTTCCCTTTCCGGCGGCCGGCTCAGGCTGTGACGCGGCGGGTTTGGGTCGGTCGAGCCATGGCGATTCCTGCGCGAGCCGCTGTTCGAGCCCGCGGACGGCTTCGAGGTATTCTCTGAATTTCGAGCGGTCGGCTGCCGTGAGCGATCCCTCCACGGATTTTGCCTCGTCCATGAGGGCGTCGAGAATGCTGCCGTGCTGGGCATGGCGGCGCTGGGCCGACTGACGGTTTGCGGGATCGGGATCCACGAAGAGAGAGCGGTAGAGCCCGTGCACATCGAGGGCCGGCACCTGGACTCCCGTGCGGGTGAAGCTGATCAGGTTGGCATCATTGACCTGGAGAGTGAGCGACGGAAAGCGGGTGGCTCCGGCGTTCTGTTCCGCGAGTTTCTGGTCGAGGCTCAGATTCATTTCCGGGTAATTCGGAGCGACCACCGGCATGACACCGCTGAGCAGCGAGGGAACGCAGGCGTGTCCGCCCTGCAGTCCGTGATCGAGATTGGAAAAGACCGTGAAGCGGCCCCGGTGGCGGGAGAGCGGGGCGAGGGTGGGCGGGAGAGCGAACTCACGGCCGCCCAGTTCCGGAAAGAACGCCTGGGGATAAACGCCATAATTGTTCGACAGGCAGACGAACCGTTTTACTGGGCGGCGCTGGTTTTCCGCGGCGCGGGCCGGCGGTCCGAGCGATGCGAGCACGGGAAGCGCCAGCATGGATCCGGCGTGGCGCAGAAAGCGGCGGCGGGTGGCAGGAATTGGAGTCATGGAATTTTCGGTTATGCTGCCGCGGAAACGATCATGGCGCTTGCGCCATGCTGCCAGAATCTGTTGAGATCCTGCCAATGCGTGCACATCATCGTCAGCGGGAATTCTTCGGTCAGCTTAGCGATCCTCAGGCGATCCGGGCGATGTTTGATCATGTGCCGGGAGTGTATTTTTTCGTGAAGGATCTGGACGGCCGGATGGTGGCGGCGAGTGCGTCGATTCTGGGGAGGCTGGGATTCCGGGAGGAATCCGAATTCATCGGGATGCGGGACAGTGATGTATTTCCGGCGCATCTTGCGGCGGCTTATGCGGAAGATGACGCCGAGGTCTTCCGGACGGGCCGACCCTTGGTGGATCGGCTGGAGCTGTGGTTCGACGAGGAGCGGCAGCTGGAATGGTGTGTCACCACCAAGCTTCCCCTCATGGGACGGGACGGGCGCGTCATTGGGCTCATGGGGCTGACGCGGCGGGAGGGCCGATCCGGGACGGCGCGGCCGGAGCAGCTGGCGGCGCGCGCCCTTGTGTACCTGCGGCAGCGGCCCTCCGTGGCGGTGAGTCCTGCGGAGCTGGCGCGTCAGCTGGCTGTTTCCGAGCGGACCCTGCACCGGAGAATCCGCGAGGCACTTGGGATTGCTCCCTATGAACTGGCACTGCGGGTGCGGATTCAGCTGGCGGCGGAAGCTCTCGTGCTCGGCATTGAACCGATTGCCGATATTGCCCAGGCTCACGGGTTCTGCGATCAGAGTCTCTTCACGTCGCACTTCCGCCGCCGCATGGGCATTACCCCGGCGCGCTTCCGGGCGAGTCACCGTGAAGGTCAGGGCGGGCCTGTGGTCAGGGCGCAGGCGGCAGCGTCCGGCCGTGCTGGTGGGCCCATGAAGCTGCCGCGGGTTCATCGCGCTTGAGCCATTCGCGGAGGCCGACGCCGACGGAATCCTCGCGTTTCTTTGGATCGTTCATGGTGTCGGCCCATGTGAGGGCGGCGGCGGGATCGCTGTCGAAGGTGGCGATGGCGAGGCCACCGATGGCGGAATCGCGGGCCGGGCTTGGTGGCTGGTCGCGCAGCCATTGGGAAGCCTGTTCCGGGTTCTGCTTGGTCCAGTTCCAGAGGACGCCGCCGATGGCTTCGTTGCGGGCGGTGGAATCCGGCTGCTGCCAGACCCATGTGGCAGCTTCCTGCGGGGCTTTGACCGTCCATGGTTCGGCGACCGCCTTGAGGACGGAGGCATTGATCTGCTCCGGGGGCAGGTTGGCGACATGGCGTGCGGCGGCGGCGGGGTCGCTGGCGGCCCATGACGCCATGGAATCGCGCAGGGCTGCCGGGCGGTCTTCCGGGGAGAGCGACTGCACCCATGTGAGGGCGGCGGCGGGGTCGGTGCGGGCCCATGATTCGCCGATGTCGGCGAGGAGGTTGCGGCGGGTGTCGCCGGGTTCAAGCTGGGCGGCGGCGGAGGCGGCGCGGGCGGGGTCGGTTCCGGCGAGCGTGACGAGGATGCCGGTGTAGGCTCCTCCGCGCTGGGAATCCGGCAGCTGGGCGGCCCATGCGAGGGCGGCATCGGGGTCGCGCCGCAGCCATTCGCGCCCGATCGTCCCCGCGAGGATGTGGCCCATGAAAGGGAAGTCGACGAGTTTATTGGCGGGGTCGGCGAGCCATGCGGTGGCGCGGGCTGGGTCGATGGCCGCGATGCCTGAGAGGACACTGCTGGCGAAGTCGCCGCGCTGGCGGCTGCCGAGCTGATCTAGGCTGGCGAGGGCGGCGTCCGGGTCTTCGCGGGCCCAGCGGGTCAGCATGAGGTGGAGAGCCGTCTTTGCTTCCGGGTCCCAGTCCGGGGCCGTGCGGCGGAGCGACTCGATGGCCGCCGGAAGCTGATCGGCTGAAAGGCCGGCGACGTGGGCCATGAGGGCTTCGATGCGGCGCGCCGGATCGCTCAGGGCCATGATGGCATCGAGAGAAAGTGCGGGTTCTGCCGGGGTGGCCGGGTCCGCTGCCGGGGCGAGGATGTTGCCGGGTAAAGTGGGTAGGCTGGCTGACTGGGCCGCCCCGAGGGCGGTGCGGAGCCGGGCGATTTCCGCTGACTGCTGTTCCGAGCGCAGCGCGAAGAAGGCCGCGGCCCCGGCCGACAGAACGGCCGCGGCGGCAGAGACGACGAGGAGAGGAGACCGGTTCATGGTAGGGAAGATAGGTCATCACGGTGGGACGGCACAAGTTCCGATGCGCCGCCTGATCGTGCGGGCCCGGAGTGGAGGGTGACTGAAATGACTGGGCCGCTGGCAGCGTATGCGGAGCCTTTCCCATGGACACCAATCAATCCCGTCGTCGTTTTCTCCGATCTGCCGCTCTGACTGCGGCGGCTCCCTTTGTTGTTTCCCCGGCCCGAGCGGCTGATCCCCTTGCCGGAGTGCCGAAGGCGCGGACGGTCGGTGGCATCTACATTGGGCCGCAGGCGTGGACCTTCAACCGCTTCACGGTGCTGGAGGCCATTGAGTTTGCGGGCCGGAGCGGATCGTCGGTGATCGAATGGTTTCCTGGTCAGAAGTTCAGCAAGGAGGGAGGCTCGTGGGGGCCGGGGGCGACGGCAGAGATGGAGAAGCAGGCCCTTGAGGCCCTTCAGAAGTGGAACATCACGCCGATGAACTTCGGGGTCACCGGAGTTCCCAACAACGAGACGGAAGCCCGCAAGGTCTTTGACTTCGCCAAGCGCTGGGGACTCTACGGGATCACTACGGAATCTGTCGAAAGCATCGATCTTCTTGAGAAGCTGGCGAAGGACTACGACATCCGCGTCTGCCTTCACAATCACCCGCGGCAGCCCAACAATCCGAACTACAAAGTCTGGGATCCGCAGTACATTCTCGACGTCTGCAAGGACCGCGATGCCCGCATCGGAGCCTGTGCCGACAGTGGCCACTGGATGAGGAGCGGACTCAGTGCCCTTGATGCCGTCAAGCTCCTCAAGGGCCGCGTGCTCTCGATGCACCTGAAGGACCGTCTTGATGAAAAGAGCGAAGACGTTCCCTACGGCACCGGCAAGGCCAACGTCGCCGCCATTCTCAGCGAAGCCCGTGCGCATGGCTTTGCCGGCAATGTTTCCATCGAATACGAAACCAACTGGGATCACAGCATCACCGATGTGAGCCAGTGCGTCGGCTACGTGCGCGCCCTCGGCGAAGCCAAGGGCTGGTAAGTCACAGAACGGAATCCGGTGGCCACCTTCCGTCAGCTGCGGGAGGTGGCCATTTCCATTTTCCGGAGGCGCTCGACGACCCCTGACATGACCCATCGGTAGAGGACCGGCAGCAGGACCAGCGTGAGGAATGTGCTGCTGAGGATTCCGCCGATCACCACCGTGGCGAGGGGCCGCTGAACTTCCGCGCCCGGTCCGGTGGCCACCGCCATGGGAATGAAGCCGAGTGCAGCGACGAGCGCCGTCATGAGGACAGGCCGCAGCCTTGTCAGCGATCCCTCGACCACGGTGTCGGCCACGCTCCTTCCTTCCCGTGATGCCTCATTCTAACAGGACACCGAAGCGGATTTCAGGAAGTGGCTCGGTGCCTCACGGTGGTGGACACCGTGGCATGGGTTTGATTGGATTGTCTTCCTGCAGTTGGCAACGTTTGTTTTTCGCTCTGGCTGGGCCTGCCCCGCGGACGCCCGGGGGGCCCCCGACACTTTTTTGAGGCCGGTTTTGAGCACTTTCTCCGGCTCTGCCCGGGGCTCTTCTTCCAACTCCCGCTCCGCTGCCTGCAGCCGGGCACGCCGGGCATAGAGGACTTTTAGTTTCGCTTCGATGCTGGCTTTTATTTCGATAGGGTCGTGGCTGCGCAGCTGTTTCTCGAGTCGGAGGCGGGCATCCTGGCTGAGGTCTCTCCAGGCAAGGAGGCGTGAGCACGGGCTCCTGGCTCGCTTTTCATGGTAGCGTTTCACTTTGCCATCGGGTTGCCGTTCCTTGCGCAGCAGCCGCCGCTGCGCGTTGTAAAGGTTGTTCCACAGGCTCCATTGAGTCAGGACCTCGTTGAGGGCTTCCACCAGTTCGTAATGCGCGAAGCGGTCGTCGCCCAGCAGCAGGCGGACGTGGGTGTAGTTCTTCTGCTCAATGTGGGCATTGGCGTTTTTGCGGTATGGCCGGGAACGGCTTAGTTCAATTTTCGGATCATGGGCTTTGAAGTGGTTGATGAAGTGGGCGTTGAGGAACTCGGTCTCGTTATCGAAGTCGAGCTTGATAAGAGGGAAAGGGAGGGCCGCCTGGATTTCACTGATCCGCTCCCGCGTGGCGTGTCCGCCGCGGTTCCACACCGCCCTCACTTCCGTCCAGCCGCTGTGGATGTCGGTGGCGTCGAGGGCCCACACGATGGCTCCTTCCATGCTGCCGCCGCACAAGGCCACGGTGTCGATCTCCAAAGCTCCCGGAGTCGTCTCGGTCCACGGCTCGCAGCGCACTGCCACTTCACGCTGCATGGCGGCCAGCGCGCTGGTGGCGATCCGCCGCTGGCGCCCGGCGCTGCGATAGGGGGCCATCTCCCGGTCGATCTGCGCCGCACTGATCCCCTTGAGGCGCTCCTCCCGGCCACCCTCAAGACACCCATGGTGCTTCTGCCAGGAAGCCAGCCAGAGCCGCAGCATTTCTCCCGCCAACCGCTTGCCACAGGGTTGGCCCGCCGCCAGCCACACCCCTTTCAGCACCTGGAGATCCCCCTCGTCATACCGGCTGCGCGCCCCCCGGGACGCCCCTGTCATCCCCACCCGGCGCTGCCCCCGCAGCACTTTGTTGGCGTATTTGCGACCCAGTCCCGTGGTCTGGCAATACTCGTCGAGTAACACCGCACGGGCCGATTTTCCAGTCCGCCGCGTATAGCGTTCCCGCATCACCTTCGTGTAGTCTTCAAGGCTCTCTTTCATCAGTCGTGGCTCCATGCGCCACGGTGTCCTCCATTATGAGGCACCGACTATCCCCGACTTTCCCGGTCTCTCCCCTTTCGGTGTCCTTTTTAATGAGTCACTGCGCTCTTAACGTCCGCGGCCGCCTTGGCCTTGCATCGCACTTTGGTCAGCCGCACAATCGGGATTCATGTCCGATGATTCCATGGCAGGGCGGCCTCCGGTTTTTGCGGTCGGCGGGCTCTGCCGCGACTACCTCACCGGGGCGGGGTTGGTCCGGGCACTCCGCGGGGTTTCCCTGACGGTAAGCGAGGGTGAATTTCTGGTCCTGCTTGGCCCGTCCGGAAGTGGCAAGTCGACGCTGCTGAACATCCTTGGGGGGCTTGATCGTCCCACCGCAGGCAGCCTGCTGTTCCGGGGAACCGACCTTGTGGTGGCCGACGAGGCGGCCCTGACGCGCTACCGCCGCGATCATGTCGGCTTTGTCTTTCAGTTCTACAATCTCGTGCCCAGTCTGACCGCACGGGAGAATGTGGCACTGGTCACGGAGATTGCTGCGGAGCCGATGACCCCGGAGGACGCGCTGGCAAGAGTCGGGCTCGCTGACCGGATGGACCACTTTCCCTCGCAGCTCTCGGGAGGCGAACAGCAGCGCGTAGCGATTGCGCGTTCCATCGCGAAGCGTCCCGATGTTCTGCTGTGCGACGAACCGACGGGTGCGCTCGATGTGGAAACCGGAGCGCTGGTGCTTGATGTCATGCAGCGGCTCAACGAGGAAACCGGCACAGCCACGGTGATCATCACTCACAATGCCGTGATTGGCGGCATGGCGGACCGCGTCATCACCATGCGGGACGGTGCCATTGCTGGAGAAGTGCACCACGCGCGGCGGCAGCGGGCCGCGGAACTGCGGTGGTAAGGTTCCCATGCTCATGAAGGCACTCGACCGCAAACTGCTCCGGGATCTAGCGGCCATGAAGGTGCAGCTGGGGGCCATCGCCCTTGTGATGGCCTGCGGGGTGGCGGCATTTGTGATGGCGCGCACCGCGCTGATTTCCCTGCAGGAATCCCGGGACCGTTATTACTCGGCGCAGCGCTTCGCCGATGTCTTCGCCACCTTCCGCCGGGCTCCCGACCGGATTGTGCGCGACCTCCTGGACATCCCGGGAGTCGCCGCTGCCGAGACCAGAGTGGTCCTTGCGGCCACGCTCGAGGTTCCGTCGGGCGAAGGATCGTGCACGGCACGTGTCATTTCGCTGCCCGGTGAGGACGGTGACGGGCTCAACCGCATTCATCTGCGCCGGGGCCGCTGGCCGGAGGCAGCCGATGAAGCCCTCGTGAGCGATGCCTTTGCGGGGGCGCACCGTCTGGAGCCGGGCGATGTTCTGCCGACCGTGATTCACGGGCATCGGCTCGCGCTGCGCGTAAGCGGGACGGCCTTGTCGCCGGAATTCATCTATGCGATCCGGCCGGGCGAGTTTCTGCCTGATGCGCGGAGGTTTGGAATTCTCTGGATGCCCCGTGATGCGCTGGCGGCTGCCGGGGGCCTGCGGGGAGCCTGCAATGATGCCGCCCTGAGGCTTCACGCCGGGGCATCGGAGGCCTCCGTGCTGGCGGCCACCGACCGGATCCTTGCTCCCTGGGGTGGCGTCGGTGCGGTTTCCCGGAGCGATCAGCTTTCGGCCCGCATGGTGGACAATGAGATCCGGGAACTGAATGCGATGGCGACCATGGTGCCGGGCATTTTCCTGTTCGTGGCGGCCTTTCTGCTGCGCACCGTGCTGGCGAGGCTCATCGGGACGCAGCGGGAACAGATGGCAGCCATGCGCGCCTTTGGATACCCCGCCTCCCGCATCGCATGGCATTATCTGAAGCTGGCCATCGCGGTCGGATTGGCGGGAGCCTTCGCGGGAACGCTTGCCGGCCTGTGGCTCGGTCGCAGCCTCACGGAAATGTACGCCGGTTTCTTCCGGTTTCCGGTGCTTCGCTACGAACCTGCGCCGACGGTGCTCCTCGCTGCATGGATCCTCTGTCCGGCCGCGGCGGCACTTGCGGTCTGGTCTGCGGTCCGCGCCGCCACCGGCACTCCGCCTGCCGAAGCGATGCGCCCGGAGGCTCCTCCACGGTTCAGCACGTCATCGGGCGAGCGCTTCTTCCGGTCGGCTGGTCCGCGCGGACTGATGGTGCTGCGCTATCTGACGCACCATCCATGGCGGACGGCGGGAACCGTGCTTGGCATCGCGCTCGGCACCGCAGTCCTCATCCTCGGAACCTTCAGCAGCGACCTCTTCCGCGAGATCATCGATGTCATGTACCGCGGGAGTCAGCGTCACGATTATCAGATCGCTCTCGAAGAAGCCGCCGGGCCGGAAGCAGGCCGCGCCATCCGGCAACTCCCCGGCGTCCTGCGCAGCGAACCCTTCCGCTCGGTGCCGGTGCGGATCCGTTCCGGGCAGCATAGCCGTCTTGTTCCCCTGACCGCCTACGGTCCGGAGCGGGAACTCGTGCCCGTGGTCGACCGCCGGCTTCGTCCCGTTCCGCTCGAACGAGGCGGGGTTGCGATTTCCTTGGAACTCGCCCGCATTCTGAACGTCCGCCCCGGCGATGCCGTTTCCATTGAGGTTCTCGAAGGCCGTCAGCGTCACGTCAACACCACGGTGACTGCCCTCATCGACGACCTCGCCGGCCTTCAGGCCGTCATCCAGCTCGCGGACCTACCGAAGTACACAGATTCGGGAGCCACCGTGTCGGGAGCGTATGTCCGGATCGATAAGGCGGAATCAGAGTCCTTCCTGCAGGCCGTGGCGGCGGCCCCGGTCGTCGCCGGGGTCACTTCGCGTGCTGCCATGATGGAAACCTTCCAGCGCACCATGGCGGAAACCCTGCTCCGCATGCGATTCTTCAATGTCGTCTTCGCCTGCATCATTGCGTGCGGCGTCGTCTACAATACCGGGAGGATCACCGTGGCAGAACACCGCCGTGAATTCGCCAGCCTCCGGGTGCTCGGATTCACCGAGCCCGAAGTTGGGCGAATCCTCTTCACCGAAACCGGTCTCATGCTTGCCATCGGCCTGCCGCTCGGGCTTGTCCTCGGTCGGCTGCTCGCTGGAGCCGTCGTTGCCTCGCTCGCCACGGAAACACTCCGTCTTCCCGCCGTGGTCCATGCAAACACCTATGCATTTGCCGCCACCGTCATCGCCAGCGGCGCCCTCGCCGCCGCCCTCGCGGTCCGGCGCCAGCTGCACCAGCTCGATCTGATCGCCGTGCTCAAGGCGCGCGACTGATCTCCCCTGCCCTGCCGCCAGTCGCCGGTTCCACGATCGCTTTCCTCGTTACTGGCCAAGGAGCCCGTTGCAGAACCGGGCCCGGCAGCGGATCCGGATTTTGCAGAGGTTGGAAGAGCGGCTGCGCCGCAGTCGAAGGTCCCGACCTTCTACTTTGCTGCGCCTCGCCTTGTGGAAGAATGCCTCGCCGCGCTACCAGTCCGGGTCTTTCAACAGGCTCCCGGAGGGTGCGACTACTGTTTCCTCGCGGAAGGGGTGATCATGACGACAGCACCCTTGCCCGCGGCGAGAGCAGATGGGTTATGCCGCCTGAAGAGCTTGGTGAGGTAGGCGTTTCTCTCCGTGGTCTTAGCGTAGAAGGCATACCCCTTGGAATTCCCCTTCTGCCTCTGGATGACGAATGCTGACCAGTATTCCTCTTCCATCCAGTGGATGGTCAAAGGATTGGCTGCATCGGCCACACTTGCGCCATACCACTTCGCAGCCGGTCCCCAGCAGAATGATTTACCCGATTTCTGAAGCACCAGAACGATATCGGACCGGATGCAGGCCGCCGCGACCGTGTCGCCTCTGCCCATGCGCTTGCTGAGGTCTTCGGGAACCACCGGCAATCCATTGCCATTGATTCCCCAGACAAGCAACTTACCCTTGGCGGTGACGGCGAGGGCGTTCTCCTCTGCGCCTTCCAGCAGTCGGATCGGCTCGTTCCGGATCTCGGCTGGGACCTCCATGACAGCGGCGAGCCTCCTTGGGCCGATGTAGGTGATGTGGTTCGAGGCGTCGAAGGCAAAGAGTGCGGGCGGCGTGCCCCCGATGCGTCTGATGATCAGCCCCGGCGGTATGCTGAGCTGTTCAGTATCGCGGCTCATGGCAACGCTGCCGTCTTCCCGGAGCACCGCATCGGGCGTGCCGGCGATCACCTGGACAATCCGCTTCTCTCCGCCAAGCATCTCAGGAGGCAGGGGCGGAAGGTCCTCGGCCTCCCGTCCCCACGATATCACCCGTCCCTCGGACGTGAGCGCAAGCGCGTGATGCTTCGCAACGGTCACACCCACGACCTCGTCGGCTTGTGCCATCTCGGGCGGTAAGGCGATGAGACCAAGTGGCGAGGGCTTCCCTCCTTCGCTCAAAGGCTCCACCACAATCCTGCCCGCTCCATGCTGCGGCACTGGCATCAGGCCAGATGCCGCTGCCATGCCCTCCGCAAGCTTCAGTGCCTGCTGCCTACTGCCGAGCGCAAGCCTTGCCATCGGAATGAGCGTCCGCTTCCCGTTGATGATCAGCGTCACGTTCTCACCAGACAATCCCCCAAACTCCGCCCGGATGGCTTTGCCATCCAAACTCATCCAGACCGGAACACCACCAGCCTCCTGAGCCCACACGACCGCCCGCAAGGTCAGAAAAACCATCGCCACCATAAAACAGTGGCCGTACATCCTTATGAATGCGCTTAGCCTCAACAAATGGTCTGCTTGAGGTCTCATGCCGCCGGACCTTTCATGGGGAGTTTCCGCCGATTTGGTGAGAGAGCTTTTCACTGGGAGAGGCGGAAAAATTTCGAGGGACGGTCGGCAGGGACGCGGAGTTTCCATTTCCCGTGGGTCATGACTGGTTTCTCGGGAAGAGGCATCCACGGCAGAGACAGGTTGGGGTCGGTCCGGCTCTGGAGGGAGAAACCGGAGGGCATCATCGGCCATGTGAGATAGGGACCATCCGGACCAGCAGCGATTTCGAGCGAGGGCGCATCCTTGACCACGCGGAACCTCCATGTGAACGCATCCCCGGAGCCCTCGGCTGCACCGTTCCCATTGCCATCGAGTGCCGCACCGGAAGGCCCTAGAATGCCCGGAAGGAGCCTGACCGTCAGGGTCTCGCCAGCCTGCATCCCGGAAAGTGGCATAAGCTGAATCAAAGAGGCTTCGCGCTGAGTAACCGTGAGCGGCAGCACTCCGCGTATGTCACTGGTCATCGACACCGTCGACTGGTTCACTGAACTACCCTGCACTGCGCTATTGAAGCGAACGCTCACCGGCAGAGCGGCGAGATGAGGCGTCGGATTTACCAGGCGCAGCCCCGTGAAGGGGTCTGCCTCAGGGGGATCGGTCACGTAAACCACGGGTGCCACCGGGTGGTTCACCGGCACCGTTGCGCCGCTGGTCTGGAAAAAGGAATGGACACTGGTTCCGGCAGCCAGGCCGAACAGGCGAACCATTTCCGAGGTGTCGCATGGCGCGTCCCCGCGATACATCCGCTTGATCCGGTAAAGCCGGGGCATCAGTTCCGTTCCATATTGCGTCTCCAGCCTTTCGATGAGCCGCATGAGCTTGCCGCCAATGGCCCACGCATTGGTTCCCACCCCGCGGTTGACCTCCGTAATGTCCAGCGTGTTCAGCCCGTGCACCGACTCGTAACTGAGGTAGGCACTGATCCGGCTGTTGTATTCCGCGTCGCCTTCCTGCCGGTATGCACCGCCATACCTCGGAAAACGCGCGGTCCGGATGGCAGCGAGAGATGGCCAGCCATGCATCCATTCGGGATGCTGACCACCCGTGGCATCAAATGAATGCGTAAGTTCATGCACGGTCACCTGCAGCATGCTCGCCGGGCTGTAACCGGCACCGATTCCTATTTCCGCGCCTCCGCTGTAGCCTCCTCCTCCTGAGGCAAGCAGAACAAAGCGGATCTGCTGCTGCAGGCCAACCTTGTGAAGCTGGTTCTCCATCAGTTCAACGACTGCACCGGCTTCCGCGTGCAGGAACTCCAGACCCGGCCAACCGGTGAGGGTGCCCGGAAAATAGAAGTCAAATGGCCCCACCGTGACCTTGTTCTCGGGCAGCGGGCGTGCCGGGACCGGCTTCGTCCGTTTGCCGACCCTCGCCTCCGATAGCCATCGGACCGTGTTCTGAAGCAGGCGGACATTGGACAGATTGGGTTGCTGATACGGATTCGACAGGATGGCGTCTTCTGCGGAAACAAGAATCCGGCCCAGTCCCCACGAGCGGACAGCCATCACTGGTCTGCCCGACCCATCGGTAATGACCGGCTGCCAGGCCGCATCAATGACCTGCAGCGTGTTGCTGCCGCTCCCCTCATCGAGAACCAGTCCGCCGACACCGCTGGTCAGTTCGTGCGGCACGACGCGATAGGCACCCTGCCTCGTCTGATTCCCGAAACTGATCCCGAATTGCTGCGCAAGAGAATCAAGAGGGTAGGCCGCTGATCCATTCGCTCCGCGGAACGAACTGCGGTTACCGGCAAGCCAGAGCCCGCCCCCGGCGGCCACCCATGCGCGCACCATGCGCACCTCATCTTCCGTGAACTTTGTGTTCATGCTGATCTGCTGGATGACAAGGCAGTCATGAACGTCCAGCAGTTCCTCGCTCAGATTCCGGAAGGAACTGGTCTTTGTGATCTGATTGGTTCCGCTCCAGTATCCGGCGTCTGCCCCGAAAATGTCGTAATGGAAGGTGAATTCGTGCGAGAGATCCACAAGCACCCTCGGCCGATAGCTAGGGCCCGTCCGTGGGATCCCGTAGGCCACATAAAGCCGACCATTCAACCCGCCGGTGAGAATGTCCATGACGCCATCGCCGTTCAGGTCACCGAAGTCAGGGATGGAATCGTCAGCGATCAGGTCCCTCACGATGAACAGTGATCCGCTGGTGTTCTGGGCGGTGATCTCGACGCCGAAATCAGTCGCACCGGGGCCCGCTCCATTGATCAGAAATCCAAAGTGACCCCAGTTGATGCCGTAAGCCAGATCAAGGGTCCCGTCCTGATTCAGATCGAAGATCCGCGGATGGGTATTGTAGGCTCGCTGCAGCGTCCCACCATTCAGACGAAACCGCACGCCGGCGCTCCCGAAGCGCGCCGCCGCTTTCGTGCCAGTATTGCGGTAGAGCGTCAGATAGCCATTGAATTCCCCGGCAATGAGATCGCTCAGGCCATCACCATCCCAGTCTCCGATCTCAATGCGCCCGCGGCTGTTCGCCGGAAGCGAAAACGTCCCCGCCGACCCGGTAAACAGGCTGTAGGTACGGAAGTCAGGGGCCAGCCGCGTGCCCCCGTTCAGATAAAGCCTCACTCGTCCATCGTCTCCGGCCACGACCAGATCGGGCGCACTATCGCCGTTCATCTCCGCAAGACAGACACCCGTGTACCCGGCTCCGTAGCGCAGATCCGCAGCACCGGCCCGCATCCTGATTCCCGTGCTGAACTGCGGCAGCCCACCCGCGCTGACATTGAGGAACAACCATACGAAGCCGTCCCCGGCCCCCACCAGCAGATCATGATCACCGTCGCCATCCCAGTCAGCCAGCCGCGGAGCCGCATGACTCCCCAACTGGACCGGCACCCCTGCCGCAAGCAGGGGAACGGGGGCCGCAAAGGTCTCCGCCGGAATCAAAGCCGCCTCCCCACCGGAACTTGCCAGCGGCACCACCGTCACCGCCAACAGCAGCGAGCGAACCAACATAGTGAAATTCATACAAAGGAATATCGGTCAAGGATCTAAAAGAATGCACCGCAGAAGCGCTCACCACACGGTCACATCACCCGCCCGCGCCTGATGACGGGCGCTGGCAACAAAGGCACCGGCTGTCACACCAATGGCACCGCCCCCAGCACCGGGACCAAAGCAGGGACAATTTCGCCGACGTGGTGGTCAGTCTCGGATTCGTGCGCTCCGAACCAATGATCCGTCACGGCTGCGTGGCCCGCGCCTGCAGCGTCACAAATCCCTGCGGCAAGGTCGTGATGACCCGCCACGTTGCCTTGGTAATGTCACCACTCACCCGCGTCGCTGTCAGCCAGCCTCGTTGCCCGAACTTGGGAATCACCGCCAGCTGCACCACGCCTTCGATCGGAAAGTCTAGGGTCTCAATGATGATGCTGACTGGCGCATTGTTCTGAATCGCAAGGTCCGCCGCCGCCACTACGGGAGACTTCGGATCCTCAGGAGCAGGCACCGCATCCACACTCACAATCCGCGCCTTCGGTGCGTTACCAGCCGGCCACAAGATCGGTGGATCAGCTGGCGGTACCCCGATGGTCTCGGGGAATGTCTTCAACGTCGCAGCCATCGGAGACACCGTCTCCACGCGGATCCTCCCAAGAAATGGCGCATCCAATGTTCCGTTTCCAGTCACCGAGCTTCCGATCAGTTTAATAGCTCCATCCGCTGCTGGGTAGACATTCTCGCCAGGGGCACCACCCCGGGCATCAATGATCCCATTGACGGTAATGCTGCCGGAGGCCGCGATCAGGATCGCCCCGCCTCCAGCGGCGGAACCCCAGTATTCACGTGATCTACTCCCGGATCCCCCGATCAGAGGGATTATTTGCGGATTGCCGTAAGATCCGAGGTATGCTCCCCACGGCGACCCATCAGCTTGCCCTCCCGGACCATATCCTGTGCCGCTTCCCGATGGGCCAAAAGCACCTCCCCGGAAGCCTCCTGGACCGGGTTCCCGGGGGGTCAGCATCAATACGGAATCCCTCGTGGTGCCTTCCCCCCGTAGACTGACGATCCCGTTGATGACGACATCACCCTGGACGAGCCAGACGACTGGGGCGCGGCTGGGGTGGTTGGTGAAGCGGAGGGTGCGGCCGACGAGTTGGCTGGGGACGCCTGCGGTTTCTGCGGCGATATTGACTGAGGAATACTTGAAGACGATGGCCCATTTTTCGGGGTCGTAGACGCCATGGCCAGCGTTGGCGGCATTATTCTGATCCCATTTGCCGGTGACGGCCTTGGAGAGGTCGATGACGGTGTCCTCGGTGATGTTGAGGGCACCGTCGGAACCATCGCCGGGGATGGTGAGGTCGGCCTGGACGTGCTGCAGGCTGGCGAGGCACAGCGTGGAAAGAAGGAGGGTATAGCGGTTCATGATGTGGGCAGGATGGATTTGTCTGGTTGTGGTTTTGATGTTGAAGAGTGGGATGTGAGATGCAGGCAGAGCTTCTGGCCGGCCGATGCGATCATGGTTCGGTGAAGTTAAGGACGGAGACCTCGCGGCTGATGGCTTCGACCGATGCAGTGGGACTTCCGAAGTTGAAAACGCTCCATTCCCGCGTCTCCCGCTGGAGGAGGTCGCTCACTGGAACGGTCTGTCCGTTGTAGAGGCTGACTTCGTGGCTGATGGCTTCTGCCACGGCAGCGGGACCCCCGGGTTGGCCCGGAGCTGCCCCCCCGAAATTGAAGAGACTGACTTCCCGGCCTTCGATCTGGAGGAGATCGCTGACGGGAACCGTCTGACCGTTGTAGAGGCTCACTTCCCGGCCATTGGCCTCGAGGGATGCAGAGGGGCTGCCGAAATTGAAGAGGGAATGCTCGCGGCTGATCGATTCAAACGGATCACCGCTGCCGAAATTGAAGAGGCTCCACTCCCGGCTCTCGCGCTGGAGGATCTTGTAGCTCTTGATCCCGAAGAGACTGAGATAGATCTGATAATTGGTCTTCCCGTCGCCACCCGGCGCGGGCTTCGAGCCGTCCGTGGGATCCAGCGGGTCGAGGATGTCCGGGTGATTGAGTTCATAGACATCGTCGATGCCATCGCCGTCCATGTCGAGTGGCGCGAACACGCTGTTCGGCTGCGCCCGGAAGAATCCACGCCGGGCGGCTTCTTCCAGATCAAGGACCGATCGGATTCCGAGAGTGGCATCGACTGGCTGCCACCGGGTGAGGTCTTCCGAGTACTCCAGCAGGTAGTAAATCCCGGGATTGTTGGCGAACTGAACCGTCGCCACGCCATCCACGATCTTCAGGTCCGTAATCGTATCAAGCCCACGAACGTTTCCCGCCGTCCATGGACCACAGGTACAAAGGATCAGGCAGATCATTCTCAGCCAGTTAAGGAACATGTTCGGAAAGTCGGTTGGTTGCCTGCACCCGCCCGCCATTGACGGCAGAACAGGTGCTTTCCGTGGAGTTGCCCCTCCGACCGTCGGATATTGCCGACATTTTCCGGAAATCTTTGCGGCACCCCGCAGCCCCATCCCCGGCCGCACTCCATTCCGGCTGTTGCGCAACGAAGCCTCCCGGAAACAGGCCTGCCGCCTGCAGGGAATCCATCCCCAAAATCCACGGTCAGCCGCCCTTCCAATCTCCGCACCACCCGGATCCGATGCCGGGCCTGGCATCTTCAAAAGGCTCCGAGCACCGCCAACACGGCGCGCCGGCAGCGTTCCAGATGCGTCGCACGGTCGGGATGCGCTCCATTGAGCCGCGCCAGCAGAAACACCACATACACTCCCAGCAATGCCGAAGCCACCGCATCGGCATCCACCGCTGCCGGCAGCTTGCCCCGCGCCACCGCCGTCTGCACAAGAATCCGCAGGCCCGCCAGGTAGTCGTTCAGCAGCCGGTCCTCCATGCCTTCCCCCGACGGCTGCGCCGTCAGCAGCATCTCGCGCAGCAGGACCCGCGAAATCCGCTGATGCCCCTCATAGAAATCAAAGAGCGTCCCGAAGATTCCCATCACCGCAGTCGCAGGTGCCGCTTGCCGCGCAAAGGCCCGCGCAAACGCCTGCTCCCCCACCGACCGTACCTCGTCCCCAAAGGCCGCCACCGCCAGACGCTCCTTGCTCGGCTCCACCGTGAACACCGCCCCATGCGATACCCCCGCACGCCGCGCCATCTCCGCCGTGCTCGCCTCCTCGAATCCCTTCTCCCGGAATTCCTCCAGCGCCGCCGCCAGTACCTGCCGCCGCGTCTGCAGCTTCTTCTCCCCACGACGCATCCGCACCACAGGCACAGTCATCGGCTTACGTTTCCGTTCCGGCATGGTAAATTATTGAGTTGACTCAGTGAGTGTTGTCATGGACTGTTTCCGGGAACCTTCTTTACTGACGAATGCCGTATCTGGAAAGTCTGAGTGGATGGAAAGTGATGACGCTGGTGACGGTGAGCACGGCGTTGCGGTATCTGTTGTTTGCTGGGGTGGCGTGGCTGCTGGGGTATGTGTGGTTCCGGCGGAGGTGGCTGCACCGGAAGATCATTCAGCGGCTTCCGGGTTCGGCTCAGGTGCGGCGGGAGATGAGGGATTCGGCGGTGACGGTTTTGATTTTCGGGTTGGTGGGCTGGGCGACGCTGGAGGCGTCGTGGCGTGGCTGGACGCGGATGTACTGGGACGTGTCGGCTCATTCGCGGGGCTGGTGGTGGGCGAGTGTGGGGCTGACGATTCTGCTGCACGACACATGGTTCTACTGGACGCACCGGGCCATGCATCATCCGCGGTTATTCCGGTACTTTCACCGGACGCATCATCTCTCGGTGAATCCGACTCCGTGGTCGTCGTTTGCGTTCAGTCCGCTGGAGGCGCTGGTGCAGGCGGCGATTTTTCCGATCGCGGTGACGGTGATGCCGGTGCATCCGCTGGCGTTCGGGTTGTTCATGGTCTGGCAGATGCTTTTCAATGTGATTGGGCACACGGGATACGAATACAATCCGGCTGGGTTCATGCGGAGTCCGCTGCGGTATCTGCTGAATACGCCGACGAATCACATTATGCATCATGAGAGCATGCGGGGGAATTTCGGTCTCTATTTCAACTTCTGGGATCGGATCATGGGAACGAATCATCCGGGCTACGAGCAGCGCTTTGCCGAGGTGACAGGCCGGCGGCGTGATTCTGCTGACGGAGTTGCTACGGGAAAGGAAGCCGCCTAGGAGCCTGTTGATGAAACCGGTCAGGCAGCGGATCAGGAATCTGCAAAGGTTGGCAGAGCGGCTGCGCCGTGTGCCCGGGGGATGGATCCCCTGCGGGCGGTGAGCCCTATTCCAGGGGGCACCGTTGCGCCGCAGGCGAAGGTCTCGACCTTCTCCTTTGTTGCGCCTCGCCCTGTGGAAGAATTCCTCGCGGCGCTACCACTCCTGTCCTGTTCAACAGGCTCCCAACGAATCCCCGCCTCTCACGGATCGCACCAGCCGGTTCAATCAGCGGCACGCCTCGCTGATCACCTGCGTCAGCATACCACGTGCCCGTTCTGATCCGGCATCACTCAGATGATCGTCGTCCATGTAGAAGAACGTGCGCCCCTCGGCATACAGAATCGATCCGTCCCTCTGATAGAAGAGCCGATCAGGCCGGAGGACCCTCAAATGGGGAAACTCTGCACAAAGCAGTTGCATGCGTTCGGCCATCTCTCTGCGCAGACCATCCCTTGAGTCCGGGAACAGCGTCGGCAGCGGATCCGACGCACTGCCCGTGCGCGCGGAAACGACTTCACGGAGATTCACGTGGTCGCCGCCTATATGCGCAGGCACCTGGGCAACGAATGCCACCGTCTTGACGTGCGGTCCAACAATGCGGAGAAACTCCCGCATCCGCTCCTCAACCCATTCCGGACGCAGACTGCACGCATCCCAACGATCGGCCAGTATGACCAGATCCGGCTGCCATGTCCTGAGAACATCTAGGCGAACTTCATCAAAGGCACGTGCATCAACGCATGAATCGAACGGTCCGCTGAACGAGGCATCCACCAGGGATGAAAAGAAGGCCGTGTGCGCCCCGCTGACCGTCAAGAACGCTACCGGCAGCCCACGTTCCCGGCAGACGTTGTCAATGATCCGCCCGTACATCATTCCGTGAGAACTCCCGAGAACCACGACGCGCGGTGGACCTGCAATTCCGTTAGGGATATGGAATCCGCCATTCCGCCAGCGATCACGCTCCCATTCCTCGACCCAGGGAAAATGGACATCGTAGCTGTATCCCAGAGGACCCATCTTCCTGTATTCGTCTAACGATCGGCGGGTGTCATACGGTCTCGCACTGTCGATGACACTATCGAAACGCCCGTGGATATCGGCTATGAGAGGGCGCATATTCAGCCATGCGGAAGTCGCCAGGGCCACAAGGCTGCCTGCAGCGATCCAACCCAGCCGTTGCCGTCGTGCGGGTCCCCGCTGACGCAGCGGGGTCTCCACGAAGCGGTAGAAGAGAAATCCACAGAGAACTCCGGCAGCAACCCCGGCCAACACTGCGTTTTCCATGCGCCATTCCCGCTGCGCGGCGATGATTCTGGAAAGGACAATGCAGGGCCAATGCCAGAGATACAGAGAGTATGAGGCTTTACCGACCGCGACGACCGGCGCCGCGGAGAGAAACACCGCCAGTCGGGTGGACGATCCGTGAACCGAAAGAATGAGGAGGGCACTCCCCATGACTGGCAGCAGCGTAATGAAGCCAGGGAAGGAAAACTGTTCGTCAAGGAAGACGAAACAGCATAACAGTATGGCCGCGCCGATCCATCCGCATACCTTCGAGTAACGGCAAGGCAGCGGTCCTGAATTCCTGATGCCGAGCGCGAGCAGTCCTCCCGCAAGAAGCTCCCAGCCGCGTGAAGGAAGAAGGTAGAAGGCGGCGTCCGGCCGCTTGGTCATCATCAGCGCGATGCAGATGCCCAGTGATGCGAGGCTTGCCGCGGCGAGCACAGGCATCACCGCGGCTCGCCGCCAGCGCCAGAGCAGTACCATGGTGACGGGGAAGAAAAGATAGAACTGTTCTTCGATCGCCAGCGACCATGTGTGCGTGAGAGGTGAAGAACCCGCCGCAATACCCCAATAGCCCCCGAGGTTTTCCCAGATGAAAAAATTGGATGCGTTGAGGAAAGTCCATAGGGCGTGCAGACCATGCGTCCGCGCGGTTGCCTTCGGAAGAATGATGGCTGACACCGCCATCACGCCTATCAGCATGCAGAGAAGATTCGGGATGAGACGCTGCACACGTCGCAGATAGAATTCCCTGAACGAAAATGTCTGTCGCTCGAGAGCCTCGGCAATGAGCGAAGTGATGAGATAGCCGGAGAGAACGAAGAATACGTCTACTCCGGTAAAGCCGCCCGGGAGCCATGCAGGGTCGGCGTGATTCACAATCACGGCCACGATGGAAACCGCGCGCAGACCATCGAGTGGAGCCGAGTATTTCATGAGCCTGTCGCGTATCGGTTATTCATGGAATGGCGGACCCCATTACCTGTCGCACACTTTCCCCGGCAAGCGCCAAATCTTGCGATCCAGTTGGTAGTCCGGGAACCCCAGTCCGGAGCTGGCCCGGATTCCGCGTCGCCTATTTCTTCCGGCCCTTTTCCCGGCGCAGGAATCCCTTGCCCCGGGACTCAGGCGGGGGCTGCGGGAGCTTGCGCCCGCATGGGGCGATGTGGGGCGGTGGAGTCACGTCCCTTGTCGGCCGCGGGTCATCGAGGAGCCGGCCGGCGACCGAGCCGAGGCCGATTCTGGTGAGGGTGCGGCGCAGGACCTGGCGCATTTCGGGTTTGTACCAGAAGAAGAAGCTGCGCTGGATTTCCTTTTCTTCCGGGGTGCGGGCGACCTCGACCTTGCTGCCGTCGTACGGGTGGGTGCCCGTCACATAGATTTCGGTGGCGACCGTCATGGGGGTCGGGGTGAAATCCTGAACTTGTTCGAGACGGAATCCGAGGTCTTTGGTCTTGAGAGCGAGGTCCGCCATGTCTTCCGGACGGGATCCGGGGTGTGAACTGATGAAGTAGGGAATCACGGGCATGTCCGGCTTGCCGGCGCGGGCGGCCGCCCGGTCGAACTTCTCCTTGAACCTGTAGAAGAGGTTGAAGGTTGGTTTCCGCATGACCTTGAGGACGTGATCGCTGGTGTGTTCGGGAGCGACCTTGAGGCGGCCGGGCACATGGTGGGCGGCCAGTTCCTCTATGTACTTCTCGTGGCTTGCCTTGACCTCCGGGGTGGTGCCTTTTTCGTGGAGGAAGAGGTCGTAGCGGATGCCGCTGGCGACGAAGGCATGCTTGACGCCCTCGGTCTTGCGGACGGCTTCGTAGATTTCGAGGAGGGGGGTATGGTCGGTGTCGAGATTGCGGCAGACGTCGGGCCAGATGCAGGATGGGCGGATGCATTCGTCGCAGATCCACTGCTGCTTTCCCTTCATGCGGTACATGTTGGCCGACGGCCCACCGAGGTCGCTGATGGTACCGCGGAAGTCGGGCATCTGCTTGATCGATTCGACTTCGCGGAGGATGCTTTCCTTGGAGCGCGAGGCGACGAATTTCCCCTGGTGGGCGGAAATGGTGCAGAAGCTGCAGCCACCGAAGCAGCCGCGGTGCATATTGACCGAGTGCTTGATCATCTCGTAGGCCGGGATGGGGCCGCGCTTGCGGTACTTCGGATGGGGCAGGCGCGTGTAGGGCAGGTCGAAGGAAGCGTCGATCTGCTGCTCGCTCATCACGGGGAAGGGCGGATTGACCACGAGGAGTCGGTCGGCCGTCTGCTGGAGAATGCGGCGGGCCTTGACGCGGTTCGATTCGGTTTCGATGTTCTTGAAGTTGCGGGAGTAGTGTTCGCGGTTCCCGAGGCAGTCTTCATGGGAATGGAGAGCACAGTCTTCCCAGTTGCGGTTTCTGGGCGGAACCTCGCCGGGCGGCAGCAGGTAGGCTGTCTGCGGGATGTTCGTGAGCGACGAGAATGGGACGCCGCGCTGCAGCAGGCGCACGCATTCCTTGAGCGGAAGTTCTCCCATGCCATACACGAGGAGGTCGGCACCGCTGTCCGCCAGAATCGATGGTTTCAGCTCTTCGGACCAGTAATCGAAATGCGTGACTCTCCGCAGGCTGGCCTCGATGCCGCCGATCATCACGGGCACGTCGGGGAACAACTGCTTGAGGATCCGCGAGTAGACAGTGGTGGCATAATCCGGACGGAATCCGTGCTGCCCGCCGGGCGTGTAGGCGTCCTCGCTGCGGCGCTTCCGCGCAGCGGTGTAGTGGTTGACCATCGAGTCCATGCAGCCCGAAGTGACGCCGAAGAAAAGGCGCGGCGCGCCGAGTTTCCGGAAGTCGCGGAGGTCATCGCGCCAATTGGGCTGGGCAATGATGGCCACCCTCAATCCCTCGGCTTCGAGCAGCCGGCCGATCACCGCCGGACCGAAGGCCGGGTGGTCCACGTAGGCGTCACCCGACACGATGATGACATCCAGTTCGTCCCAGCCTCTTGCGAGCACTTCGTCGCGTGTGGTCGGGAGCCAGCGGGCCGGATTCCAGACGGGATCGCGGCCAGACGGTTCATCATTGGTGCAGGGTGTGGTGGACACGGTGAATGATTCCGCGCGGGCATCTGTTTTGTCCAGGCGGGAGGCGCGCGAAGAATCCACCGGTGGGTTCAGCTATTGGACGGGGGCCATGAGGCGGCAGGTCCGGGCGGCGAGGCGGAACCACCATGGTTTGGATGTGAACTCGGCGGCGCGGGCTTCGTGGCTGCGGCTGAAGTCGTCGAGGAACATGGCTTCGGCCGCCTGCACCGTACCAGCTTCGGCAAAGAGGAGGGTAATCTCGAAATTCAGGCGGAAGCTGCGGTTGTCGAAATTGGCGGTGCCGATGCCGCAGACATCGTCTACAAGGATGGCCTTTTCGTGCAGGAAGCCCTGCTGGTACCGGAAGGTGCGGATGCCGGCCTTTTCTAGTTCCGGAAGGTAAGTGAAACCAGAGAGGTACACCATCTGACTGTCGGCCTTGGCCGGGACGAGGATGCGGACATCCACGCCGCGCAGGGCAGCGAGCTGCAGGGCCGAAATCATCTGTTCATCCGGCACGAAATATGGGCTGGCGATCCAGACCCTGCGGCGGGCCGACTGGATGGCGTGGAGGAAGAAGAGCGTGCAGGTTTCCAGTTCGTCGGCAGGACCCGATGGCAGGCAGAAGGCCAGACCATCGCCGCCTTCCGGAGCAGGCTCTGGTTTCCACTCGAGCGCCGGAACAGTGGCTGCCGTCCAGTACCAATCCTCCAGCCATGAAATCTGGATGCACTGGACCACCGGACCGGTCACCTTCACGTGCGTATCGCGCCACGGACCAATGTCCGGATTCAGGCCAAGGTATTCGTCGCCCACATTGTGTCCGCCGACGAAGGCGGTGCGGCCGTCGACGATGACGATCTTGCGGTGGTTGCGGAAGTTGAGCTGGAAGCGGTTGGCGTCGCCTTTACGGGTATTGAAGGGGAAGATTTCGGCGCCGGCTGCGCGGAGGCTGGCAAGGTAGGAAGCGGGCAGTCCATGGCTGCCGACTTCGTCGTAGACCACGTAGCAGCGGACCCCCGCTCGCGCCCGTGCCACGAGGGCATCGCGCAGGCGGCGGCCGAGTCCGTCGTCATGGATGATGTAGAACTGGACGAGCACGTAGTCCCGGGCAGCCGCGATCGATGCGAGGATGGCATCGAAGGTGGCCTTGCCATCGATGAGGAGTTCCGCGTGATTGCCTCGGGTGGCGGGAAGTTTCGCCAGCTTTTCGAGTAGATGGGCCGCGGCGGGTTCGCTCCCGGGGGCCGGGCGCATGGCGAGAAGATCCTGAGCAAGCTGCTGCTGTTCGCCGGTTAGACTGACGGCGGCCTTGCGGCGGAGGACGGTGTAGCCTTCGAAATTCGAGCGCCCGAGCACCCAGTAGGCGGGCACCGCAAGGTAGGGAAAGGTGTTGAGCGAGACCGCCCATGCGATGGCCCCCTGGGAAGTCCGCACGCTCATGATGGCATGCAGCGAAGTGAGCGCCCCTAGCAGGTGGCAGAGAAGAATCAGGCTCATGCGGCGCATCATGGAGCCCGTGAGCCAGCGGGCAAGTCTGCTCAGCTGCCGCCACATGCGGCGCAGCAGGCCGGAATCTTCAGCCACGTTCGTCATGGTTTGCTGCGTGCTGCGGTGCCCGGGAGCTGAATCTGATTGGGAACATGGTCCGGGCTGACGCGCAGGGATGCGAGCTGCTTCCGCAGCGCCTCCTCCGCCTCCGGAGCAGGCGGCAGCGGATCCTTCTCAAAGCCGGGCAGCAGGTGCTTCCAGACGAGGTCGAGCTGAGCCTGCATATCCCTCGTGTCGGCTGTCATCACAATGACCGCATCGTGTTCCGGCAGGACGAGACAGAATTGCCCGAAGGCACCATCGCCGCGGTAGGCTCCGTGGCGGCAGCGCCAGAACTGGAATCCGTAGCCTTCGGCCCAGTCGCCCTTCATTTGCGGAGCCGTTTCCACCTGCCGGCTGGTGGCCTGAGCGGCCCATGATTCCGGGAGGATCTGCTGTCCGTTCCAATTTCCCTTCTGGAGGTACAGTTGGCCGAATCTGGCAATGTCCTCCGTCTTCAGTTGGAGGCCCCAGCCGCCCGTGGCGATCCCTTCCGGGCTGTGCATCCATGCGGGGTCGTCAATGCCGAGCGGAGCAAAGAGCCGGGGTTTGAGGTAGTCGACGAGGTCCTCTCCCGTGACTTTGCTGACTATGGCCGCGCAGAGATACGTGGCCGGTGAATTGTAGAGGAATAAAGAGCCCGGTGACTTCGTGACAGGATGGGCAAGGAACGAGGCAGTCCACGGGCGACCGGAGACGAATTTCGGTTCCGATTCATGTCCGGTGGCCATCGTCAGGAGGTGGCGGACGGTCATGGCCCGGAGGTGCTCCGATGGTTCCGCGGGGACGTCCCCGGGAAAGAATTTCGTGACCGGATCATCAAGCGAGAGTTTACCTTCTGCGATGGCGAGGCCGACCGCTGTGCTCGTGAAGCTCTTGCTGAGCGAGTGGAGCACGTGGGCTTTGTCCGGCGTTTCAGGGGCCCACCATGCTTCCGCAGCGACCATGCCGTGACGCAGGATCATGAAACTGTGCATCGTATCCACCTCCCGGTCCGCCGCTTCCACAAAGGCCTGAATGGCGACTGGTGAGATCCCCAGTTCGGCCGGGCTGCGGCGCGGCAGAGGTTCCCCGGCGGAACTCCGGAAACTGGCAAGAAGCAGGCAGGGCAGCAGTCGCAGAAACATGCCCGGGACATACACCGCCGCTGGCCGTTTTCCGGAATCTTTTGCGGATCCGTCACGACTGCCTGATCCGGACGGCAGCCCGCTGCCCAGAATGGGTACCTCTGCGGCAACAAAGAATTGTCCGCGTGAGCGGCAGAGCGTTTACTGACCACGCAGGTTCCATGATGAAATCCGATCGCCACCCATCCGACGATGAGTTTCCGCTCCAGCAGTATGAGGGGAACCGCGGAGAGATTCTCCTGAACCTGTCCCACTATAATCTTTCCTATCTGAACCTGATCTATCAGCTGTTCGACGGCGATCTGGCCATGGTCATCGTGCTCGGCGAGATTTCGCATCACAACACATCCGGGGATTTCAATCCGCATGCGCTGGAGAATCCGAGAGTGAGGGAAATTCAGCACGAGCGGGAAGACTGGCGCGGGTTGGCAGGCTGCCATGCGCTTTCCATCGGTCATGCCACTGCCATTCCGCGGGAAACCGTCCGCCGGAAGATTGCGGAACTGAAGCGGCGGGGCTGGCTGGCCGACGACGGCGGCCTGAGATGTCACGGATGAAGCCGCCATGACGGGAGCCGGGACGGGGCGGTGACTGGCGGGATGCTGAGTGGCCGCGCTACTGAACTTCCGTTGCTGTACCGGGATGAAGCGGCCCTGCTCCGGCTGCAGCCGCCTGAGCTTCGATGGTGTGTTCCTGTAAAAGGCGACGCCCGCCGGTTCGGGTTCCGGCGGGCGTCGTTCAGGGTCTGTTCAGGGATGGGTCTGGCTTACTGACCGCCGGGAGGGCGGCCCGGTCCGCGGCCGCCTTGTCCACCCGGTCCGCGACCGCCTTGTCCGCCGGCTCCGGGTCCACCGGGGCCGCGTCCGCCTTGTCCGCCGGCTCCGGGTCCGCCGGGGCCGCGTCCACCTGCGCGTGGGAGCTTCAGGGTGCCATCTTCCATGGCTTTGACGGCGGCCGCCTGTTCGGTTTCGTCGAGTGAGCCATTCTTGTCGGTGTCGTAGGGAGCGAGGGCTTCGTAGAGCTTCGCGGCACCGGCGGCGACCATTTTGCCGGGGGGTTTACCGGCGGGAGCGCCTTCCGGCCCCCCTGGGGGCGGGCCACCTTCCGGCTTGCCTTCGGGACCGCCGGGCGGGCGGCCGGGGCGGCCTCCGGGAGGACCCATTTCGAGCGAACCGTCGTCGATGGCCGCAGCGACTTTCTCGAGTTCAGCGGTTTCCAGTTTGCCGTTCTTGTCGGCGTCGAAGGCCGAGAGGGCGGCGTGGCGCTTGCTGAGCTGGGCGATGGCTTCGGCGGGCGGCGGGCCCTGGGGACGGCGGCCGCCCTGGCCACCGGGACCGCCTGGACCGCGGCCGCCTGGAGCTTCCGGAGCCTGGGCTTGTGCCGTGGCGATGGTGAGGCCTGTGAGAGCCAGCGAGAGGATCAGATGGGTTTTCATGGATTTGTCCTTTTTTGTTTCGGGTTGGAAACAGCGGAGGCATTCCGCTGACAGTGATATCCTTCCATGGAATCCGGATTCCGCCCATCAATTGAGACCAGCCGGGGCTTTGGCGGGATGAAACGGGGAGAGCGGGTGGTGAAGCTCGATTTCCCCGTGCGGTGAGCCATTCCGGGATGTAGCGACGGAGATGGACTTTGACTGGAACGCATTGGATGCCCTGCGGAATGCCTATCTTGATGGCACGGCGGGGACGGCAGATTACTGGAGCAATGACGAGCTGCTGACAGCGTACGATGCGACCTTTGCGCGCAGGATTGCGTGGAAGTGGGCGTGGGTTTTCCGGGAACTCGGGCGGCGGGGCTGGCAACCACCGGCCGGCGTGGACGTGGTCGATTACGGCTGCGGAACCGGAGTGGCCGTGCGCGAGGCGCTCGGTCACTGGGGCCGGGAACTGGCGGGCCGGGTCGTGCTGAAGGATCGGTCGCACAAGGCCCTGCGGTTTGCGGAAGCGGCGGTGCGGAGGGAATTCCCCGGTCTTGCCATCGAGACAGGCGGCTCTGCGCGCGGTGGGCTGCTCCTTGCGAGTCATGTCCTCACGGAACTCGATGCAGCGGGCGAGGCAGCCCTGCTGGCAGCCGTCCGCGAGGCTGGCTGTGCGATTCTGGTTGAACCGGGGACCAGTGATGCGAGCCGTCGGCTGGCTCGGCTGCGGGAAGCCCTGCGGGACGAATTTGCAGTGGTGGCTCCGTGCACGCACAGTGGGGCCTGCGGGATGCTCAAGGCCGGGCACGAACGCGACTGGTGTCATTTTCATGCGAGTCCGCCGCGCGAGATCTTCGTGGATGGCGATTGGATGGCGTTTGGGAAGATCATGGGCATTGATCTGCGGTCCCTGCCGCTGAGTTTTCTGGTGGTCGACCGTCGGCCCGTGGCGGACTTGCCGGAGGGGACGGTGCGGGTGACCGGGCATCCCCGGTTCTACAAGGCGCATGCCCTTCTGCCCGGCTGTCATGCCGATGGCGTCGAGGATCGCCGCTTTTCGAAGCGGACCGACGGGGCCTTGTTCCGGGCCATGGAAAAAGGCCGGGTGCCGTCGCTGCAGCGCTGGACCCTTGATGGTTCCGAGATCCTGTCCGTGGAACCGGTCGATCTCAGCGGAGCTGAATCTCCGGCTGCTCCAGACTGAAATTCAGCTGCAGGGGGACGGACTGCCAATTGGGCGAAGCCAGCTCGGTCATGGGGACGACCCACACGATGGCCTTCGTGGAGGCGAGCGGGTTGCGGCCGGCTGTGCGTTCGCGCATGATGCGGAGGCGTGGGGCATTGCGGCCGTCGCCGGGGGCCGAGAGGACATCGGGGATGCCGCCGAGGGTGGCTGCGAGGTGGTCTGCGAGGCTGGAGAAGGCACCGTTGCTGCCGATGGGATTGCCGTTTTCTCGCCATGAGAGGACCGCCGAGCTGTCGCCCATGAGGAGGAGGTTGCTGCCACTGGTGCTGAAGGAAACCGAGCGCACCTTGTCGCCTTCGATGCGGCCGACATTCATGGCGGTGAGGGCTTCCGGTTTCGGGGTCGGCGTGGTGCCGGTGCCGAGGCTGCCAAGAAAGCTGAGCTGAGCGGGTTCGCGGGTGATGCCCTCCACAGATCCGGCGAGGCGCGAGGCACCCGACTGGAGGACAGCTTTGGCGATGGCGGCCGCGGCGAGCTGGGCTCCCTGGGGCGACCACGTGCTGCTGGTCATGGTGTACGGTTCCGCTCCGCCGCTGCGGCGGGCCTCGAGGAAGACCGGCAGGAGGTCGACCGTGCGGATGTTGCGGGATTCGAGCGACTGCAGGGCTGCGGCCCAATGGCCATCGAGGCGCGGGACCGACTTCCGTTTGCCGGGCAGTTTGGTGGAACGGGCCACCTTGTCGGGGTAGACGAGGGTTTTGGGTGGAACCGGCACGACGATGAGGTCGCAGTTGATGCTGCGGAGCTGTCCTGCGTAATCCGCGATGCTGGCGAGGGCCGGGGCGGTGCTGCCTGCCCGGGCCACCGCGGCGAGTTCCGTGGCCGAAAAGAGCCAGCCGTCCCGTCCCTGCAGGGTGCCGCCTGGTTGTGCGAGCGTGGCGCATTCCGCGAGGAAGGCCGTTTCGGCGGCACTGCGTTTGGCCGCGTCCTGATCCGGAGCACCGGCATCCTTTTTGCCACCGAAGAGGCGGCCAAAGAATCCGGGTTTCTTTTCCGGCGCAGCGGCCGCAGGTGCTGAGGATGCGGCAGCAGCGGCTTCATCCTTTCCGGTGGACTGGCAGGAAGAAAGGGAGGCCGCCAGCGGGAGCAGGACGAGACAGGATGCGGTCAGGGTGGGCAGCTTCATGGTAAGTGGAGACGAGGCGGTCACTTGGCGGCGGGCTTGTCCTTTTCCTGAAGCTTTTCGAGCTTCTTCTCGAGTTCTTCCGTTTTGCGCTGGAGGGCTTCGACTTTCTTCCATGCTTCGAGTGTCTGGGCCTGGGGCGATGCTTTGGCCTGGAGGGAAGCGAGGGCGGCATCCGCGGCCGAGGCCGTGGCGGCATCATTCTTCACGCCGGCGGCGGCGCGGAGAAGCGGGAGCGAACGGGTGTCGCCGAGGGTACCGAGGGCGCGGGCGGCCGCCGCAGCGACTCCGCGGCGGGGGCTGCGGAGGTATTCGGCAAGGAACGGCTGCACGGTGTCGTCCTTCGATTCGCGGGACAGGCTGGCGACCGCTTCGAGGGCCGCTCCGAGGTCATTGGATTCGAGAGTACCCGCCTTGCTGCGGATGAATTCGATGATGGCCGGGGCCGCGTCTGTCCGTTCCTGGGATTTGAGGGCAGCGATGGCGGCGGCAGCCACCATGTTATGGTAGGATGGGGTCGCGACGAATGGGAGCAGATTCTGGGCAGGCCATGCGGCAAAGCTGCGGACGATGGCGGCAAGGATCACGGGATTCTTTTCCTGCGGGGCGAGGGCCGCGAGAGCCGCGACCGCTTCCGGATGCCAGTTGTCGGCGAGGGCATCGACCACCGCGCGGCGGACACGTTCATCCGCGATGCCCGTGGCTTCCGCGAGCGCCTTGCGCGATTCCGGCGTGCCTGCGCGGCCGAGGCCGCGGGCCGCTTCCGTGCGGAGGGCGTGATGGCCGTCCTCCTTGAGCGCAGTGGCAAGCAAAGCGACCGCTTCCGCGTCGCGGCGCTTGCCGAACGCTTCGATGGCGCGGAGGCGTCCCATGAAATCGCTCTGGAGCTGACGCTTGAGCATGTCGCCAGGCGGATTGAATTCCAGTTTCGCGAGGACCGTGAGGTCCGGGTCGATGCGGACGAGTTCCGGCTGCGAGGGCAGGCTGAAGGAGAAGTCTTCCTCTGCCTTGCTGACCGTGACCGTGAAATCGCGGGTTTCCTCCTTCCCATCTGCCGTCTTCAGGTGGAAGCGGACCGGCAGGGGGAAGCGGAAGAGGGGCACTTTTTCATCGACCTTCTGCGTCTGGCGGACGGTGAGGCGGGCGAGCTGGGCGGCATTGTCCCATGCGTAATCGACCTTGAGGTCCGGGGCACCGCCGTGGTGGACCCATTGGTCGAAGAACTGATCGAACGAGCGTCCGCTGACCTGTTCGAAGACATCCTGGAGGTCGTCGGTGGTGACGATGCCGTTGCGGTGGGTTTCGATGTAGCGGCGGATGGCGGTGCGGTAGAGATCCGGGCCGAGCTGGGACCGCAGCATGTGGAGGACCCATGCGCCCTTGGGGTAGGCCCGGCTGTCGAACTGCTCCATGGGCTGGAGGTAATCGCGCCAGACAATCGGGCGCGTATCATTGGAATTGAGAACGCGCTGGGCTTCGCGCCAGAGGCTCAGCAGGAATCCCTCGCGGCCGTGGCGCTGTTCCTCGTAGAGCACCGTGTAGTAACTCGCGAAGCCCTCGTTGAGCCAGAGATGCGACCAGTCGCGGCAAGTGATGAGGTCGCCGAACCACTGGTGTGCGGTTTCGTGGGCATCGAGGCGGTGGAGCGTGTCGAGTTCCCCGACGGCAGCGGGGAAGAGGGCGCTGGCGGCATTGAAGGTGCAGCTGGTGTTCTCCATGCCCCCGGCAAGGAAGTCGTGGCAGTACACCTGGTAGTACTTGTCCCATGGAAACGGAGTGCCGGTTTCCTTCTGGAAGAACTCAATGATCTTGGCGGTGTCGCGGAAGGCGAGTTCCGCCTGATCCTTCTCCGATGGCGGGACGAAGAGAGCGAGGGGCAGTTCGCCGGCCTTGCTTTCAAGTTTGTGGAAGTGGCCGGCTGCGAGAGCGATGAGGTAGTTGACGTGTGGCTTGTCCTGCTTCCAGCGCCATGCGTTCAGTCCAGCGGCATCCTTCTCCTTCGAGAGGAGCACGCCATTGGAAATGGTTTCCATGCCCTCGGGCACGTGGCAGGTAACTTCTGTGGTGAAGCGTTCGTTGGGGTAGTCGTAGCAGGGAAACCAGAAGCGGTGGTTCTCGGCTTCGCCCTGCGTCCAGAGTTGAGTGTCTCCATCGGGGTATCCCATTTCCGGAGTCCGGAAGTAAATGCCGTGGGCTGGTTCGCCGTGGTAGCGGACACTGACCGCCACACGCGTTCCCGCCGGAACCGGCTCGGCGAATTCAATAACGAGCTTGTCGCGTGTCGTGCGGTGACTGGCGACCTTGGTGCCTGCTGCTCCGACGGCATCGATGACGAGGTCGACGCAGTCGAGTTCGAGGCGCGCGAGGGCCTCGGCGATCGGCTGGAAGGAAATGGTGACTTCGCCGCGGATGCTGCGGCCCTTGAAGTCCGGGGTGACGTCGAGGGCGAGGTGTTCGATGTCGACGAGGCGGTCGCGGGCGTATTTGCGGCCGGGTTTGCCATCTCCGCCGAAGTCCGGCCAGAGCAGTTGCTTGCCGCAGTGGCCGATGCTGTCCTGGATTTCCTCGGCATGGAGCGGGAGGCAGGCGAGGAGAGGGATGGAAAAGCGGAGGAAGTTCATGATGTGGCAGGTCCTGTCGTAGCGCAGAGCAGGGCAATGTGCAAAAAAAGAGCGGCCGGACTGTCAGAGGACAATCCAGCCGCCTGGGAGTGGTTGCTGAAGGCTCAGCAGAGCAGGCTCACTTGGCCGGCTGCACGTAGCCACCAGTGGTGGTGGGCACGGTCGTGGCGGTCGAAGGCTTGCTGCCGGAGCAGGCGCTGAGAGCGGCGGCAACGAGGCCGAGAACGATCACTTTGGTGAACTTCATAATAGGGATGGTATCGTCAGATTTGAATGAGGGAAAACAGCAGCCCGGCGACGGATTCTCCGGACGCTCCCCCATGGCAGAGTGACATCGTGCCCCCTGCATGCAAGGGAAAACCTCGCGTTAGGGGAATATCAGCAATAGTTATGGAATCGGGGTCAGGGCGAATTTTTCCAGCGGGCGCGGTAGAAGCGGGCCGGGCTGGAACGGCTGAGTGGAATGGTGAGAGTGGGAGTATTGAGGAAGTGGGTGCTGTCGGTAATCCATGTGGACAGGTTCGGGGAACTTTCGATGGCATAGATCCTTCCGGGGGCATCCGGGAGGGAGAGCGTGAAGCCAGTGGATCCGACCGGGGCGAGTGAGAGGACCGGGGCGGTGGCGGGCGGGGAATTGACGAGGCCGCCGGGGGTGAGGGAGCTGATGGAGAGTTCGAGATCGAAGCCGACATCGCTGCTGGTGGCGCTGTTCTGGCGGATTTCCGCGGCGAAGAGATTGCTGCCGGGCTGGAGTGCGCTGAGCGGAAGGGGGACCGTGATCCATGTCTGTTCCGCTGCTCCGCTGATGGCCGTGAGGGCGAGGTCTGCCGGGCCCGGAGTGGCGGGAAGGTTATCCAGCCAGATGCGGTTGCCATTGAGGAAGAGCTGAATGCCATCGTCCCGGATGACGCGGAGCTGGACCGCCGCGAGCGGCACGCCCGCAGGCACGGTGAAGGCGCGCCGGAACCAGTAGATGGGAAAGCCCGGAGTGACGCTCGTGGTTTCTCCGTCGCCACCGAAACCGAAGCGGGATCGCCCGGTTTTCCATGCGGAATCGCTGAACGAAGCATTGGTCCATGCGGCCGCGGGGGCAGTGCCGGTGTCGAGGAATTTCCAGTCGGCCCCCGACCAGATGAGGCGTTCCGTGGTGGTGGGTGAGACCACGCTGATGGGGACGCTGGGAGTCGTGAAGGTGGCTCCGGAGGTCACCTGGACGCGGGCACTGAGCGGGTAGCTGCCCTTGAGGGCGTTTGGCCACAGAAAGGTCCACGGAGCGCTGACCGACTCGCCGACGGCGGCGCTTCCGGCAAAGTAGCTGACGCGCTGGATGGGTGCCGGCAGGTTGGCCGAGCTGATGCTGATGGTGAGCGGGGCGTCCGATGCCATGGTCTGGCCGCCCGCGGGGGCCGTGAGCCAGACGCTGGCCCCGGCCGGTGCCGGCGCTTTCAAGCCGACGAGTTCGAGATCGAAGCTGAGGTCGCTGCTGCCGAGGGCGTTCTGGTGGACTTCGGCTGTCAGCTGATTTTCTCCGGCGCGGAGGGAAGTGGTGGGTATGACGATTTCGACGGGGCTCTGTTCGTCTGCGGGAGCACTGGTGGCGAGGGTGGAGAAGGTGAGGGTTCCTTCCGGGAGGTTGTCGCGCAGGACTTCCGTGCGGTTGATCTGGATGGAGACGCCGTCGTCGCGGATCACGCGGAGGCGGAGGGCATCGAAGGCGGCCGGATTGGCGACCGTGAATTTCTTCCGGAAGTAGACCGTGGGTGGTTTGGCGGCCGCATCACTGAAGAAGAGCGGCGTCACTTCGCCGTCACCACCGTAGCCGAATCGTGCCGGACCTTCCGGCCATGTGGAGTCATCGAAGCTCGTGCGCCCGGGCCAGTTCGGCCCGGGGTCGGATCCATCATCGAGGTACTTCCAGCGGTCGCCCCATTTCACGATGGTGGTGGCTTCCGCCGGATGTCGGACCGTCAGGGAAACGGGAGTGCTGGTGAGGGTGCCGCCTGCGGAATCCGTGGCCTTCGCTGTGATGCTGTAGCTTCCAGCCGTGGCGGTGGTCCATGTAAACGAGAACGGCCATGCGGTCGATTCCCCGATTTTCGTGCCATTGGCGGAGAATTCCACTTTCGAAACCGTGAGGGCCGCACCGGGCAGGACCTCGGTTGTGAAAGCAGGCACATCCGGAAGCAGGGCAGCCGGCGGGGCTGAGAGCGTGATCCCGCGGGGCCGGGGCGAGTGACTATCTGCTTCGAGGGCGAGGTCGAAGCTGGCGTCCGAGCTGTTGGCGGAATCCTGGAAGAGTTCGACGGCGATCGTATTGATGCCTGGGCGCAGGAGGGCGGCATCGACCGGCGCGGCGTGCCAGCCATTCTCGTCCGGTCCGGCCCCCTGGGCCGTTCCGTCGGCGCGGAAGTTGTGGCGGAAGGCTAGCTTGCCATTCACATAGACATCCGCGGCGTCGTCCCGGACGATCCGGCAGAGCAGGCCGCGCAGGGCCAGTGGGTCGGCCACCGCAAAGGTGCGGCGGAACTGCGTGCGCAGGAAGCGGGTGCCCGACGGACTGATGTTGGTGGCTTCATCGCCCTCGCCGTAGCCGAGCGGCGCGGGGCCGCTCGACCATGTGGAGTCGTTGAATTCCGGATTGGTCCAGCCACTGGGTGCGGCGGTGGAAGATGCGCGCCATTTCCAGACGCTGCCCGCGGCGATCAGTTGTTCCGGTGGAGCGGCCACGGTGACATTGACCGTGGGGGCCGTCAGCGGGCTGCCGACACTGAAGGTGGCCGTGGCGTGCAGACGGTGCGGTCCGGCGGCGGGATTCGTCCATTCAAAGCTGTAGGGCGCGGTCGTGTCTTCACCCACGCGGATGCCATCGAGGAAGAATTCGACTTTGGTGACGGTGGCGGTGCGGGCGCGGGCTTCTGCAGCGATCGTGAACGGCCGGCCTGGGGCGATGCGTTCGCCTTCCGCGGGATTGCTGAGGTAGTGGGCCTGGGCACCGGGGGTCGGGGCGTCCTGGATGCCGAGCAATTCCGCATCGAACGCGAGGTCGCTGCTGGTGGGCTCGACCTGGTGGACTTCTGCGCAGAGCCAATTGTCGCCTGCCACGAGCAGGGTTGGGCTGATGCCATTCTGCTGCTGGTAGGTGCCGGGTTCCGTGGAATCGGCCGCCGTGGTGGCATAGGTGATGCTGTTCTCCGTGACGGTGGACGGGAAGTTGTCGCTGTAGATCCTTGTGCCGTTCAGGTAGACCATGATGGCGTCGTCGCGCTGGCAGAGAAGTCGGAGTTCCCGGAAGGCCGAGGGATTGGCGACGGTGAATTTCCGGCGGAAGTATGCCGTGATGCGTTTGTTCTGGGCATCGGGCCCGTAGCTGATGACGGTGCCTTCGCCGCCGTTGCCGTAGCCGAGGAGAGCCTTGCCTTCCGGCCATGCCGTGTCGTTGTAGGTCCGCGCGCGCCATGCCGTGCCGAGATCCGTGCCGCTGTCGCTGTACTTCCAGAGCGTGAGCCGCGGCACAAGGGGCGTCACCGTTTCCGGGCTGGCATCGGTGAGGGAAAGGTCAGCTCCCGCAGTACTCGTAGTCCAGTTCGTGGTGCTGCTGAACGTCCGGGAAAAGACGAGACGGTTCTCGACGACATCCATGGCATCGATGCGGCGGACTCCCGCAGGAACGCGGCAGAGCTGGTAGCTTCCATCGCTGTCGGTCCATGCATAGAGGCTTCCTTCCGTGGAGACCCGGATGCCAGGGACCGGCCGGTTGTCGGTGTCGAGGACACGCCCGGAAATGCGCAGCTGCGTGGCGGACAGGGTACCGGATTTCTGGACCGTGGTGCGACGCCATGATCCTCCGCGGCGGTCGCTGACGACGCAGTGCACGGCATACTCTCCATCCGTGCCGAACGATTTCGTCTGCTGCGGCTGGTTATTCCATGAATGGCTGCCGTCGCCGAAATCCCAGTAGTACGAAAGGGTATCGCCATCGGGATCGCTCGCTTCGACGGTCCATGTGCAGTCCGCGCCCGACGCCGCATGGGCACTATGCTGGATGAGGCGGGCCACCGGCGGGCGGTTGCCGGCGCTGGGGAATCCGACAGCGACATCCATGGCCTTCGGAAACGTTCCCGGAACCTGGCCGAGCGGGGTCACGAAAACTCCTCCGCTGCGGTCGCTGAAGGTCATGCCGACCGGCAGCGTGATGCCGCTCTGCTTCGGCAGGGCATCCGTGCGGTAGCTCTGCTTGCCGTCCTTGTTCGCGAAGTGAAGGACGAGTCCGTTTTCGTATTCCGTGCCGCTGAGCGTGTCGCGGAAATCGAACCAGTAATCCTGACTCGAGCTGCGGTTGACCCGGAGGGCGCGGTAGCCACTGGCGCTGCGGGGTTCGTCGCTCACATGAAGTCGGTAGACCCCGGCAGCGGTGATGCGCGCGGCTTCAGCCGGCGGAATCCAGTCGAGCGACGACTTGTGACTGGATGTGTAGTGCATGCCATCTCCACCGCTGCCCATGGGATCGTGGTCGTTGCCGTATTCCACATTCGATCCATCGCCGACGATGCTGTTGTCGCTGGTGTCCCAGCGGTGCGCATGCGGGAGGCCGAGATTGTGGCCGAATTCATGCACGAAAACCGCCAGCCCGTAATATCCATTGGCAATGTGGATGCCGACCCCGCCGACGTAGGCCAGCCCGGCGTATCCGGCCGAGGGACGGCCGCCCGTGAAGACGGACGCAAAGGCATAATCCGAAAGCGTGAATCCCGCAGCTGCCGCAGCATTGCGGGCGTCCGGATACAGCCGGGAAAGCCCGGCATCATTGTAATCGGCCGCCGGTTTGCCCATGGCGAGCGCGGGTGTGATCTGCGACCCGCCGGGACCGAGGGGAGCGATGCGGATGCGGCCCCACGAGAGTCGGTTCATGTGAGCAATGAACTCGTTCATGAGGGCTGTGGCGCGGGAATCGCTGATCGTATCGGCTAGCGCACTGCTGCTGTCCGAAAAGCGCGGACGCAGAAACAGCATGCGCTTGTAGCCTTCGGTATAACCACTCGCCGCCGTCGGTAGTCCCGAGGCCGCCGTCGCCCCCGTTGCCCCAACCGCACCCGACGCCGCCGTCGCGGGCTGCATGACCGCGACCGTTTCGGGCTGCGTTAGATTCCATGCGGCCACGGTTGTTTCACTCCATGACGCGGCGTGCTGCGCGCAGCAGAACCGGTGCGTGCTGCCACCCAGCCGGAGGTGCACGGGATGGCCGGCATCACAGCCAGCCACGGCAGGTTCCACCGCCACCGCTTCGCCCACCGGAGGCAACGGCACCGGTTCGGCGGGATCAGGATGAAGAGCCAGCACGCGGTCGGGCCGGACGCCGGGATTCTCCGGGAAATTCGTGGCCGCCTCGGACGGCAGCGAAATCCCACGCAGGGGAACGACGGAACGGCTCAGCCAGTCAAGCGCCGGGCCAAACGTGCTCACATGATAGGTCAGTCCGCCGCTCTCGGCCCAGCGCAGCAGGGGAAGCGCCTCCGCTTCGCGCCCCGGGGCCGGACGCGCACAGGCCACCGAAAAACGTCCCATGGCATTGAGTGGTTCCTCGATGAAGTCGGCGACAGCGTGCGGCAGGCGTTGGCGCAGCTCCACCGGAATGGCCGCGGCAAGGGCTTCCTCCGGCCGCGAAATGATCAGGTCGGCCATGCGGCGGCGGCGGTCTCTCGCCAGACGGACGCCCTCGGCCTCCAGTTCCCCGGATTCGTCAGGGCCTGCCGATTCCCAGCGCGCCAGCCAAACACTGAATTCGGGAAACGCCGGCGGAACCGTTTCTCGTCTCTCCATGGAGTCGCCGTTCCTCAGAGCTTGCGCCATCGCCGGACGCGTCACCGGCACGGGCAGGGGAACAGCCGATTCCTCGGGCGGGCGGCTCAGCCATGCGGCCGCCGCCAGCAACGACGCCAGTACTGCCATGTGAATTCGGGAAGAATGCATCGTCCGCATTCTGCATCATGACCCGCGGGCGGCACAAGGAGATCCAAATCAGGCCGCAGCCCTCGGGAACTCGTGGCTGGCTTCTCCGGGAATCGCGAAAATGAACGGAAATTCTCCGGCGGTTCACGGCAGCGCAACGTCTGCATGGCATCTGTTCAACTTTTCCGTTATGACCGAGACTTCCACGCGTCCTGTGATTCCGCTGCGATCCCTCCTGCTGCTGGTGGGGGCGGCGGCCATCGTTTCGGGACTCACGGGGACGATGGCGGCCCGCTGGGCATGGTCCAGCCGAGGCGGGGCGGCAGCGGACAAAACCGTGGCGGTTTCATCGTCGGACACCATCAAGGGTCCATGGGGCGAGCTGCGCAAGGTCCGCATGATCACGGAAAAGCCGCTCGAATTCATCAATGTGGAGACCGCGGCCGCCGAACGCAATCTCTGGAACTTCGGGCCCACCGACGCCGGCGCAATCCGCAAGGCCCTCATCGCGGCTGGCGTGGCTCCGGCCGTCACCGACCCCCTGCTCGCGACGGCCAAAGCGGTGGACGGACAGCTGCTCGCGGAACCGGAAGACGATCTCATTCTCGGACTGTCCGGAAGCGACCGCACGGCTGTGCATCGGCTGCTCCGGAATGCCGGCATCACGCACCTGTCGGTGTTTCCGTTCTGTTTCCCAGCGGGCCGGCTGCCGCGGCTGCTTGCCGATCATGTGCGCCCGGCGACGGCCTCGCTGCTGCTTCCCATGGTCTACCGGGTGGGCAAGGCCGATTGCTTTTCCGATCTCGCTCCAGTGCTGCGCGCCCTGCCGGATGCTTCGGAACGCCGCGCTCTCATCCGCGCCATGACTCAGCAGGAAACCCTGCTGCTCGAGGCCGTCGTCCGGCCAGACACGGAAATCGAGGCCATGATCAATTACTGGGGATCGCCAGGCCGCGAACGCAACCTCCGCTCGCTCCTTGAATCGGTCTCGGAAGTCCCGGGCGGATCGGTCGTCGATGCCGTCTACCTGCTGCCTCCCTTCGTGCGCGAACGCCTCTACACCTACCCGGAAGGCCCCCTGCCCGGCGGGCGCGATTACGATTGCCACTGGACATCGCTCAATTTCTTCCGGTCGGAACCGGACATGAGCTTCCTCAATCCCCCGGCCGTCGCGGAAGCCCTTGCGAAGGATTACGAAACGATTCCCGCCCCGGCCAGGCCCGGCGACATCGTGCTCTACACGGTCAACGGAAAACAAGTCGTGCATTCCTGCGTCTACATTGCGGATGACGTGGTTTTCACAAAGAACGGGGCGAATCCCATGCAGCCATGGGTCTTCATGTCGATGGCGGAACTGGAAACCGTCTACCCCGCCGAGGAACCGTACACGGTCCTCTTCTACCGCAAGCGCCCTGGCATCTGATCAGGGGAATCTGACGGCGCGGAACTGTCAGGGCTTGCCGCCGGGAGGGCGCTGCTTCATAAGGTGCACCTTTCCGCGGAATTCCGCCCTTCCTTCATGCCCCTGCCCGCTTCCCTGTCGTCCTTTCTGAACCGACGCGACCCCGCGACCGTCAAGGTCATGGCCGCCATGGCCCTGCTGGCGGCCGGACTCGGCACTTTCCTCGTGCGGGCGGATAAGCCATGGAATCCGAAGATTGTGGCCCGCTGGGCATCGGAGAGAGGCCCGCGCCTCGACGACTTCATCGACGTGGGCATGTGGTGGGGCGGAGCGGTCGCTCTGGCAGTGCTTGCGGTCGTGCTGCTGGCCCAGCGCTGGTGGAGTCTGCCGGGCGCGCCGGTGTTTCCCGACGGTGGCAAACCAGTCATCGCACCGTATCAGCGACGCTGGGTCTGGATCATGCTCGCCGCCGCCACCCTGCTCGCCGCAGTCTGCCGGCTGCAGCGGCTCTCCCACAGCTTCTGGAACGACGAAGCGATGCACCTGCGCCTCTACGTCTGGGGCGATCCTTCCGGCAATCAGCCCGACGACCCTAAATTCGATGCGGTCACATGGAAGGAATCGGTCTTCCTGAACAAGAAGGGAAACAATCACATCGGCAGTTCGCTGGAGGGCCGCGTCGCCCACCTGCTCACCGGCGGAACATGGGATGGCACAAAGCCTTTCGTGGAACGGAATCTCCGGCTCTTCCCATGGATCAGTGGACTGCTTACGGTGGCCCTCACGGGATTCATCGGGGCCGCCCTTGGCAATCCCCGCACGGGGCTCGCGGTGGGCCTGATCATGGCGGTGCATCCATGGCATCAGCGCTGGAGCGTGGAAATGCGGGGCTATTCCACCATGCTGCTCGGCGTGGTGGCCGGCCTGTGGTGTCTCATCCGCGCCCTCCAGACCAACCGCTGGCGCTGGTGGCTCGGCTTCGCCCTGGCCCAGGCGGTCGTACTGCTCTGGTTCGCGGGATCGCTCTACGTGGTCGTCGCATGGAATGCCGTAACCCTGCTCATGGTGATGAGCAGCGGGGCGACTGCAGCCGACCGCATCAGCGGGGCACTGCGGTTGGTGGTGGCGGGTTCGTTTTCGCTCGTTCCCGTCGCTCTGCTCATGGGGCCCTCGGTTCCGCAGATCCTCGCCTATCTCCGCGAAAAACATGAATACGCCCCCATGGACATGGCATGGTACGGCGACCTCTGGGCTCACCTCCTCACCGGACTGCGCTCGGTCGGCGACGCCCCCGGCACCAGCAACGGCATGGGCATTCATGAACTCGCCGCATGGCCACGCACACCCGCAGACCGCCGCATCACGGATGGCCTCCTCATCTACTGGATTCTGCCCATCCTGACAGTGGTCGGACTGGTCTTCTTCTTCCGCGAAAACTGGCGGTCCCGCCTCATCACCCTCAGCATCCTCGGCGGAACCATCCTCGCCTGCGCCCACAATATGCTGACGCATGCGGCCATGATGAATTGGTACCTGCTCTACCTGATCCCGCTGTTTGCGCTCTCGCTCGCATGGTCGGTACGCACCATCACCCAGTTCTTCCCGAAGCATTGGCTGCTGCCGTATGCGCCGCTGCTGCTGGCAGCCTTGTACTCGCACGCCACCGGCGAAGCATTGTACCTTCAGCAGAAAGTCCCCCGGCAGCCGATCCGCGAAGCCGTCGCCCTCGTGCGCGGCACGAGTCCCGACCTGAAACCAGACCAGAACACCGTAACCGCTGCCTTCGGTACCAGCGCGGGCCAGATCCGCGTCTACGACCCCGCGGTCCACCTCGTGGAGAATGTCGACGAACTCCGCGCCCTCACGGAAAAGTGCCGCGCCGACGGCAAACCGCTCTGGATCTACCTGTTCAATTACCCACGCTCGGCTCACGCCGCCTCCGGCGATGGCGTACGCCGCGCATGGCCCGCCATGCTCGATTACACGGAGGACAGTGGCGAATTCGAACGCGTGGGCACGGTGCCCGGCATGGAAACCATCTGGACCTGCGCCCTCTACCGCTCGGTCCCCGATACCGTCATCCGCCTCAGCCCGCAGGAGAACAAAAACTGAGGCGGCCTCAGTCTTCACTCACGGCACCGGACCGCCCGGCCGCCGTCACTGGATTCAGCCGCGCCAGCCCGCCACCCGGCAGCGTGACCGCATAATCTGTCCAGCCGGTCTCCTTCCCTGCCCTCGCATCGGGCACCGGATAATCCGTGGAAACAATGTGCGCCCCGGAAGCAAAAGCGGCCTCGCGCCGCGCCGTGTCCCCGCTGCGCGCTTCCCTCGTACCGGAATCCGCCCGCGTCCTCACCAGATACCCTTCGGCCACCCGCGCAGCGATGGCTTCGCGCTGCCGCACCGCATCGTTCATCAGCAGAAACGCCGTCCCCGCCGCCCCGGGTTCCCCATACACAAAACAACGCCGACCCGCGAGCCTCGCATCCGCCTCCAGATACGCCCGCACCGCCACACCCTCCATCACAAAGAGCACTTTCCCCCGCAGATCATCAAGCTTCGGCCAGCCAGACACACGGATCGCTTCCGGCAATGTCCCGTGATCCCGCCGTAACGCATCCGGCGTCCACACCCGGCCAGTCGACGGCGGAAACACCCGGTCGATCTCCCCATCCAGCGCCCCGCAGGCCGCCGCATCCCACGGAGCCGCCGACGCCAAACCAGGCAGCGGCAGAACTTTCATGGTCTCGGTCTTCGTCTCGAGATGAATGATCAAAGGAATGTGCCGGGGATGCGCGTCGCTCCACTGCCTCACCGCCACCAGCGCCCCCGCAAAAGTAAGATGCTGACTCCCGAAATCAAAGTCGGGTAAATGCAGCACCTTGATCCCCGGAGCCGCCAGCTCAGCCCGCGCTTCACCCGAAAGCGATTCCTCCTTCCCACCGGCCAGCTTCAGCCCAGCCCGCCCCACATACCGCCCACCCTCGGGATCCGCATACAAATCAAGTTCCACACTGCGGATGCCCCGACCCAACTGCTCCGGCAACGGCCCATGCCCATAATCCAAATCCCGTGGATCCCCCGCCCCAGTCACCGGCAGCTTCTGCAGCCACCCCCACAATGGCTCCGGCGGCCTCGTCCGGTAACTGTTATGCGTCCCCAGCACCTGCACCTCATTCATCCGCACCCCCTCCCCACCACCAGCAAAGGTAATCAGCAGCAGCGAAAACAAAGATACCAGCTTCATAAACCCCCCACCTCCCACACCCCACCCCAAGCCTCAACCGCACACCACATCCCAAATGCCACAGCACATGGCCCACCCGAGCCAGCTCATCGCCCTCCCCGCCATCCCATAACCGCGCAACGTCCTGCGCCACTCGTTCATTTCCTACCGCATCGCCATCGTGAAGAGCGCCGACCAGGTCGCCCTCCGCGAGCCTGTTGAAAGCCCCGGACTGGTAGCGAGGCGAGGCATTCTTCCGCGAGGCGAGGCGCAACAAAGGAGAAGGTCGAGACCTTCGACTGCGGCGCAACGAAGCCTTGTGGAATAGGGCCCGCCGCACGCAGGGGATCCCGTCACTAAACCACAGCGCAGCCTCTCATCCAACCACCATGGACTCCGGATCCGCTGCCGGGCCCGGTTTTTCAACAGGCTCTTAGCCAGCCGCCAGCGATCTTAACGAAGGCACGGTCATCCCCGTGCAGCTCTGTGCCTGCCATGGGACAACCGTCCTGACACAGGGGGCGGTTCGGTGATTCCGACCCGGACACTCTCATTTCAAACTGTCCCATGCGAGGGGAAGCTTACAGTCTGGCCTTCTGTCGTTGCCTCGTGTCTCCTGTGATGCGAAGAGGTCTGGCCTTTTGTCGCTTCGGCATCGCCGCCAAAGTGACGAGCAGACGCGGTCGAGCACCATGGAAGTTCTTGCAAATTCAACTGGTCCTGATATTACAGGTTTGGTTCCGGCAAATCCTTAGCCTCTCATGCGTCGGATCGGTTTTGTTACTGGCCGGTACTCCCTAGCGTAGATGTTTCGCTGAATGTAATAATAGATTGTACTACTCGTATCGACAAAGAAATGCCATGAAAAACTTCATTAAAAAATTCTTAAACCGCTTGTCCTTTATCAAGAGCATCAACGATCAGTTACGGAGTCAGAACGAGCAAGTCAGGAAACAGGGGGCATATCCAGCCGGTCACTATTATTCTCCTATACCGGCAGAAGAAGAAGTGCTTGCTTACGTGAAGTCAGGAAATCCCCCGGGAAGCGAACTTCTGGGAATTGATCTGAACGGCGATGCTCAGAGGGAGCTTCTCGATGAATACATAAAATTCTATCAAGAAATCCCTTTCCGGGATGAGGCTAAAACCGAACACAGATACTACTATAAAAACACTTGGTTTAGCTGTGATGACGCTATTTTTCTTTATTCTTTTTTACGAAGACATCAGCCGAAGAGAATAATCGAGATTGGTTCCGGATTCTCGTCAGCTGTGATGCTCGACACCATCGACGGTTTCTTTTCCCAACGTCCGGAAATCACGTTCATTGAACCCGATCCTGAACGCCTTCTCGGCTTGCTCAGGGATAGCGACAAAGGGAAAGTAACACTTATTGACAAAAAAATTCAGGACATTCCGACCGAGGTATTACTATCATTGGAGTCGGGCGATCTGTTGTTTATAGATTCGAGTCATGTAGTAAAATGCAATAGCGATCTGCATCACCTTATGTTTGAGATACTGCCACGACTCCGACCGGGTGTTTTTGTGCACTTCCATGACGTGTTCTATCCTTTTGAATATCCATCGGAATGGCTGGTGAAAGGCAGGTACTGGAACGAGAATTATTTCCTGCGAGCTTTCCTTTCTTACAATTCCGAGTGGAAGATTGTGTTTTTTAGTACATATGTGCAGCAAATCTTTAGTGATTTAGTAAAGGAAAAGATGCCTTTGTGTGCTAAGCGTACCGATGGGGGTTTGTGTATCGGCGGAGGCTTGTACATTCAACGGAACCAAAAAGACAAACAAGGCTAGTTTTAACAGCAACGCGGCGATCTGGGGTGGAGCGGCTGACGGTGGGCGAAGGGCGGTGGTTGTATTTGTCACGGTGTTCCGCTCTCAGCACTTTCAGAAGTCTGTTGAAAGCCCCGGACTGGTAGCGAGGCGAGGCATTCTTCCGCGAGGCGAGGCGCAACAAAGGAGAAGGTCGAGACCTTCGACTGCGGCGCAACGAAGCCTTGTGGAATAGGGCCCGCCGCACGCAGGGGATCCCTCCCCCAAACCCACGGCGCAGCCGCTCATCCAACCACCGCGGACTCCGGATCCGCTGCCGGGACCGGTTTTTCAACAGGCTCCTATGTATCCCGCCGTATCTTCGAGCGCTTCATTCCCTACATTTTCGCCCGCACCGATCCAATTGACAGGCCCCACGTCTTCCGCAGAATCGATGGGGTCCGCAACCAAGCCCACCGCACCAGTGCCATGACTCTCGCCGAGCATCTCCGCCAGGAGGGCCGCCAGGTAGGCACCCTCGTTACCAGTCGGCAATCCGTCCTCGAAGCCCTCGAGCTCCGCTTCGGCTCCATTCCCGACGGCCTGCGCAACTCCATCGAAGCCATCGCCGATCCCGAGAAACTCCGCGCCCTCCACCGCGCCGCCATCGTCTCCGAGTCTCTAGAATCCTTCACGGCCTCGCTCTGATCCGCATCAAGGGGCCTGTTGAAGAACCTAGGCTGGTAGCGCGGCGAGGAGCGAAATGTAAGGCGCTCCGACCTTCTGTCGCCCCGGAACTCGGCATGGATCGCCAGGATGACTGGCAGGTCGGGTTGCCGTCCGCGGGTTCGTCTGGCCTCCGGGCAGTGGTCCCCCTCTGCTCCGGGGCGGCAATCCCTTTGGGGTGAATCCTGGGTCGAGGCCCGAAGCTGCGGTGCGCGGGCCGGCCGGAGGAGTGCCTGATTGGGACGGACTGCTGCGCTGCGAGTGCGGCAGTGATGCCGCGCTTGAGGCCGCATGGACAGATTTCGGGGAGCATGTCAGTTGACAGGAACGCAATGCTGCGGGCATCGTCTAACCCATGACCCGCGGAGCCGGCAGCAACCCGCCGAATCCTTTTGAGCGACTTCATGTGGAGGACGATCCTGATGGCATTGAGGACATGCGCCGGAGCGATCCTGAGTGGGAACCACCGTCGCCGCAGACAGCGTTCTACGAGGACGACAGTCAGTCGCTCATCACGGCCAATGAGAGTCCGGATCTCAGTTTCGAGGCGAGTCTGAATCCTTACCGTGGCTGCGAGCACGGCTGCAGTTACTGCTATGCGCGGCGGTATCATGAATTTCTTGGCTTCAGTGCCGGGCTGGATTTCGAGACGAAGATCATGGTGAAGACGCGGGCACCGGAGCTGCTGCGGTCGGAGATGGCCAATCCCCGCTGGCTGCCCAAGAAGCTGGCCATGAGTGGCGTGACCGATTGCTATCAGCCGATCGAGCGGAAGCTCGCGATCACCCGGGGCTGCCTCGCCGTTCTTGCGGAATTCCGGAATCCGGTCGTCATCATTACCAAGAATCACCTTGTGACCCGCGATGCTGATCTGCTGGGGGAACTGGCGCGGTGGCAGGCGGCGGCCGTGCTGATTTCCGTGACCACGCTCGACCGCGAACTGGCCCGCATCCTTGAACCCCGGGCCTCCGGACCCGCCATGCGGCTCAGGGCCATGCGCACCCTCAGCGACGCCGGGATTCCCTGCGGGATTTCGCTCGCCCCGGTCATTCCGGGCCTCAACGATCATGAAATCCCGTCAATCCTCGAGGCCGCCCGCGGGGCGGGGGCGTCGTTTGCCACATGGTCCATGGTCCGCCTCCCCGGCAGCGGAGCCGAGGTCTTCACCGACTGGCTGGCGCGTCATGTTTCCCCGGAAAAGCAGCAGACGATCCTCAGCCGCATCCGGGAAACCCACGGCGGAAAACTCAATGACTCGCGTCCCCTCATCCGCATGCGGGGCGAAGGAGTGCGTGCCGAGCAAACCGCCCTCCTCTTCCGGACGATGGCCCGGCGTCTCGGCTTCACCGCCACGAGGCCCGAGGTGACCACCGAAAACTTCCGCCGGCGGTCCCCTGGGCAACTCGAACTCGACCTCTGAGGCGGACGTCAGCGGCGGAAACCGTAAGGATCGCGGCCGTATGGGTCCGCAAAGACAGAACCACGGCTGCGGCTGCCACGGGCGGAACCGACATCGTAGCGCGGCGCATAGCTGCCTCCGTAATGGCCAGGATGGCCACCGTAGCTGCCCCGCCAGCTGGGTACGGGATGGCAGACGGGAGGCGGAGGCGGCGGACAGACGCGGCGCACGACGACCCATTCGTAGCGCGGGCAACCATGCCAGTCGCGCCCGGCATAGGCATATTCCCAGTAGAGGGTGTTGCCGCAGTGGTCGCGGGTCACCCGGGTAGGGCAGCCGGCTTCGGCCGATGCAGGAATGAGCAGGCACGCAGCCGCGGCAATGAGCAGTGAGCGGAACGATTTCATGGTTAGGATGGCAATCAGTGGTTTCGATTGGGGAGCCGTCTTTCCCTCTGCCATGGGCAGCGGGTGGCTCTGTTTTCTGTGACGCAGCACCCGCATCGCTATTCAGTGAATTCGCAGAAATCGGCAGTGGCTGTCCGCGATTCCGTGCTGGCGGGGGCATGGGCCAGCAGCGAAAGTGATGGCGCATTCCATCCGCATGAAATTCCCCACTCTCCTGACATCCCTTCTGCTCGTCACTGCCTTCGCCAGCTGCGGGCAGCAGCCTGCCGCCAAACCAGCCGCAGGAGCCGCCAAGCCAGCGACCGCATGGACGGTGAGCGATTGGTCGGAATGGAAGCAGCAGGACACGGGCCCGGCAGCCAAGGTGGAAATCCGCAAGGACCTCGCGGAAACCGATCCCGACAAGGAAGCCCCGGCCGCTCCCGCCCTCTCCGAGGCTGCCAGCAAGGCCGGTGTCCTCGTGCTCGGTACGGGCGAACCCATGAGCGCCGTCAAATACGAAGGCCCCATGGAACGCATCCCGCTCGAAGGATACGAAATCGCATGGGATGGCATGCGCGTCGACGGCAACGACTTCTTCTGCGCCCTCACCTTCCCGGTCGGTAAAGCCGACCGCTGCGTCACTCTCGTGACCGGTGGCTGGGGAGGCTGGACGGTCGGCATCAGCACCCTCAATCACGCCTTTGCCAACGAAAACGAAACGTCGGGAAGCTATGAATTCAAAAAGGGCCGCTGGTACCGCTTCACACTGCAGGTGACCCCGGAATGCATCCGCGCCGTCATCAATGGCAAGCAGCAGTTCAAGGTCGGCATCAAGGACAAGCCACTCGCGATGCACCCCAGCGAAATCCAGCGCTGCATGCCCCTCGGCTTCGCTTCCTATCAGACCACCGGTGCCATCCGCAATCTCAGC